>Ga0082212_10003946_pt1 | contig 20804 bp, 21 predicted proteins | sample TergutNt197P3_FD_71548 | JGI IMG/M metagenome (GOLD analysis project Ga0082212, IMG submission 71548) | Neocapritermes taracua P3 segment gut microbial communities from Petit-Saut dam, French Guiana - Nt197 P3 | ecosystem: Host-associated > Arthropoda: Insects > Digestive system > Gut ... | reverse complement strand
GAGGGACTTATGAATAACCCTGTATTATTTCAAAGCCATATGGTATGCACAAAGTAACATACTGCACTTTGCCTTGCTGATTGGTGTTCAGTGTGTGTTTGACGTGGTACTTCTGTCAGTAATGCAGACAGCGTGGCGTGAACGTAACCCTGTAGCAAGAATTAAAGCTGCGCACGATGCCCTTGAAAAGAATCCTGACTGTGCGCCAGCATACATTCTGCTGGCTGAAGAAGAAGCTACAACTACAAACCCGTCGGAGGGCACCTTAACTGGCCCGCTTGCAACGATGCCGCTGATTTCCCCAGCCTTCACCACTACGGCTTTGTCCCCCGGTTTGAGCTGCACGTCCCGGCCGAAGTCTTTGTCATACAAGACCACCGATGTAGCCTCGTAGCTGGGATGGTTCACCCTCCATACTGTGCTTCTGTTTCCGTCCACAATGAAGCCTATGTTCAAGGTCACTTGATCCACAATGAACGCACCTTGTTTTGTGACGCCTCCCAAATAGCCTCCCCACTGGCCCGTTGCGCTCCCGAAACCCGACCCGTGGACCAATTTGCCGTTGCTGATCAGCACTCCGCTCGGGAAATTGAGGGGGGCGCCGTACAAATGGCCAAACGCGCGCAGAACGTTTACGTCGCCGCCTTTTGCCAGCACTTGCTCTTCTGTGGCGTATGCGTCGAAGTACGTGCCGTTAATGGCAACAAAAGCGCCTTTTGCCTGGGCGTACGCCCCCACCGAAGCAACGTCCGTCATGCCGTTGTGTATGACCATTGGGGTGTACTGGCCGCTTTTTACGTCAATGAGTGTGTTTGTGCTTGCTTGGGCAACCCCGGCTTCCGGCAGGGCAAAAGCAGCAACAACAAATGCCAAAGCCAATACGGAGAATGTTTGGCGAACCTTCTTTTTGATCATTGGATTTACCTCGTTATTTTTTATTCCTGTGCATTATTATACTATATGCCGCCGCGTTTGTTAAGCCATTGACGAGATTGGAAAAATATCATATAATGGGCGAAAGAGGTGAAAGAACAGGAGGCACAGCAATGGTCAGAAAACCGGCAACGTTGGCAGAATTGTCCAACATTTTCCGCCCGGAAGCCTTGACAGAGGAAGAATACGATTTGTACCAGCCGACTGCGGCTGTCAGGGGAGGGATGCAAGATGAATTTCATATGTACCTGTATGAGCGAATCAAGAGCTCCCGGGACAAAGCGCATCTACTGGTAGTTGGTCATAGCGGCTGCGGCAAATCGACAGAACTACGGATGCTTGCTCTAAGGCTTGGCAAAGACGGCGTGCCGTCCATTACCATTGACGCACAGGAAGACTTGGATCTCAACACGTTCAGTTTTATTGACCTGTTTATACTGGTAGTTGAGCGCTTGGTGCAATATGCAAACGCGAATAGACTAAATATCAACAAGGGCATATTGACAGCTTTTTACATGGCTTTGTCGACAAGGACAACACGGGAGTATTGGGAAAAGGAGCTGGGAGCAAGCTTGGAATCTGGAGCTTCGGTTTCTGTTTCGGTTCCGCTATTCATTCAAGTCGTTTCCAAAATAACAGCTTCATTCAAAGTAGGTTCCGGTCAAAGAGAGGATTTGAGGAGGGAAATTAAACCCAAAATGGCTGAAATAATTAATGCAGTAAATGCATTAATTGATCAGATAAATTGCCAAGTTGCGCAAGATGGGCATAGCGGCAAAATACTGATAGTTGTCGATGGCCTTGAAAAATGCAGGTCTGAAAACGCAAAACAGTTGTTTAGCGAAGACATTGGTTCCTTGGCGGCTATCAACACTCACTTGGTTGTTGCATGCCCGATAAACATCTACCGTTCTGCTATTGCAGCTACCCTGCAAGGCTATTTCCCCAAACCTGATTTAATGCCTTTGATAAAAACCCGCACACCTGATTCAGCAGACAGCCCATACAGAAAAGGCATAGGCATTATAAAGGAACTGGTGCTGAAAAGAGCCGACGCTTCTTTTTTCCAAAAAGGCGTGCTTAGCAAAATCATTGCAATGGCTGGCGGCAATCTGAGAGATACTCTCTACTTGCTTGAAAACAGCGCATTTGAAGCACATATGCGAAGAAGGGACACAATTGACATGGCATCAGCTGAATTCGCAATGAACCAATTTGCAACCGATTTGTTCTTCAGGACGGACAACAATTACCACAAGCTGATTAACAGCATATACAACGGCGACCAAAGGCCGCGAGCCGACAAGGACATGTCGGAGCTGTTGTTTGCCGGCATTGTGTTTGAGTACAACGGCGAGCGGTGGATAGACTTGCACCCGCTTATCAGGCGCTTTATCGACAGGAATCCGGGGGTGTTGATACTTGAATAGTTCTCAAAGCTGTGACGAATCGGGGCTAGAGCGTCTTTACATCAAGCTTGTCAATCAAAAATCCAATGCCTTTTACTGCATCACAGCTGGTTCGGTTTCTGTTCAGCGCGAAGTTGCGGCAATAACCAGCAGCCGTTTTCCGCAGGAGGAAACCCAGATCATTGACTTCAGTGATTTGGGCAGAGATTTTCGGTTTTCGAGCGCTGCGGTGGGTGAAATAGCCGATAAAAACGCACGCATCCTGTTTTTTGTCAACTTTCAAATGGCTTGCGGCAATCTGTCGGACGGGGTGTTTTTTCAAATCCTGAACTTGAGCCGTGACAAATTTGCAGAATGGCCCTGTGTGCTGGTTTTCTTGATGCCACTCTATTTTCGCATCAAAATAGCCCGCAACGCGCCTGATTTCGATTCGTTTTTCTGGTACCGTGCAGAGTTCAAAGCAGCGGAAGAACCGGCAGGAATAATGGAAAAGGATTTTCCCGGTGAAGGGTACAGCAGTTCAGACAGGAAAGTGCTCGAATACTACGTTGAAACTTACAACAACCTAGAAGATTCCGAAGGCAGCCGGGCTTTTGAGCTTCTGTTGAGGATACTCGGTTTCAACATCGCTTTGCGAGTTTTGCATTATGCGGAGCTGGACCGGTTTTACGCCGAGTTCAAAAAGCTCATGCCAAAAAACTTGGATGGCCAAAGCGGCGCCGTTTTGGAGGCGGCAAGGATTCTCGACAGCCAAGGGGATTATCAATGCGCCTTGGAATGGTATAGGAAAGCATTGGATATCAGCGAAAAATCGCCATACAGGCAACAACGCCAGCTTGACGCATCGGTTTGCAACAGCATTGGGCTGGTCAATGGCAAGATGGGAAACTATGAAAAGGCGCTGGAATGGCATCAGAAGGCATTGGAAGCCGATGAAAAGGCTCAGGACGGCAGTGTTCCCAGCTATGCAGCCACGTGCAGCAACATCGCTGCTGTCTATTCCAGCAGTGGGGATTACGGAAGAGCACTGGAGTGGTACAAAAAGGCATTGGCAGTTTATGGTGGGTTGGCGGAGACAAAGAACCCCGACGCTGCAACCACCTGCAACAACATCGGTCTTGTCTATTCCAAGCAGGGGGACAATGCTATGGCGCTGGAATGGCATTGGCAGGCTTTGGCGATATTTGAAAAACACCTAGATAGCGAGCCTTATCCAGACAGGGCAGTGGTTTTCGGCAACATAGCGCTTGTCCACACAAGGCTGGGGGACTATGTCAAAGCACTGGAGTGGTACAAAAAAGCGCTTGAAGCCAGCGAAAAAGCATTGATTGAACCGCATCCCTATATTGAAACAGTTTGCTTCAACACGGCAGTCGTCCACTACCGCTTGGAGGATTACGCGGAAGCGCTGAAATGGTTTCATAAGGCTTTGGCAATCAGCGAAATAGTGCTTGGCATGCCGCACCCAGACACAAAACTCGCCTTGGCCGGCATGAAAGCAGCCTATATTAAAACGGGTGCCGAAGAACCGTTTGAAAAATGGCTGGAAAGAAGCAGCGTCATCTGACCCAGTTCAAAAATAAATAAAATAACGTTTGAAATTTTCCTCTGGGGAAAATATAATAGATATTAACCGTGTACGTCAGTGCCGTCGTTTTGAAAAGGAGCAGGGGACAGTTATTGGATATATTTGGTAATGGGATAAACGAGGAGACAGTATCGCTTTACTTGGACAGCGAGCTTGACCGCAGCGAGCTCTTTGGAAACCTTGACGGTACGCTGAAAATACTGAAAAGCAGCTTCAACATCGACATCATCCAAAGGGGCAGCGAACTTATTCTGAAAGGCAGGGAAGCAGAGAAGGCTTTGAGCGTTGTTACAGAGCTTGTCGCCATATTGGAGTCAGGAGAGAAGCTGGACAACCAAAAAGTCAGCTATGTGATAAACCTGAAGGAGCAGGGGCTTTCCTACAGGGAGAACAACATAAACAAGGACACCGTCTGCTTCACCCACAAGGGCAGGCCGATCAAGCCCAAAACCATTGGGCAGAAAGCGTACGTGAACAGCATCAGGAACAAAGACGTCGTGTTTGGCATAGGGCCTGCGGGGACCGGGAAGACCTATCTTGCTGTTGCGATGGCCATCAACGCTTTCAAGAACAAGGAAGTGCAGAAGATAATTCTGGCAAGGCCGGCAGTGGAAGCAGGGGAGAGGCTGGGTTTTCTGCCCGGCGACCTGCAGGAAAAGGTTGATCCGTACCTGCGCCCCCTGTACGATGCGCTTTATGAGATCCTGGGCCGCGACGCAGCGCTCAGGCTGAAGGAGAAGGAAGCGATAGAAGTGGTGCCCCTCGCGTACATGCGCGGCAGGACGCTGGACAACTCCTTTATCATACTTGACGAGGCGCAGAACACGACAAAAGAGCAGATGAAGATGTTTTTGACCAGGATGGGGCCGGGCTCAAGGACAGTGGTAACAGGGGACATCACCCAGGTAGACCTGCCGAAGGGGAAGAGGTCAGGCTTGGTTGAGGCGGCAAAGATACTGCGGAACATCGATGGCATTGATTTTTGCTACATGCGGGAGGTTGACGTTGTCAGGCACGAGCTTGTGAAGAGGATCATAAAGGCTTACGACAAGTTCTACAGGGATCATCCGTCAGCGCTAAACGAGGATTGAAGCTTCAAAGGAGGAAAAGAGATGGAGATTGTTTTCAACGATAAGAGGATGCCGGGGCAGACAGTCGTGGAAAAGATGCACGAAGCCGCTGAAGTTTGCCTTGCTGAGAGGGGCCTCAACCACAACAATATCGAAATAAGCGTGTCTTTTATGGCAAAGGAGGAAATCAGCTCACTGAACAAGTACTACAGGGGAGTCGAAAAGCCAACGGATGTTTTGTCGTTCCCCCAGTACAGCTGCTTTGAAGACATACCAAAAACCGGGAAGGTGCTTCTGGGGGACGTGGTCATATGCACCGACCAGGCCCTGCTGCAAGCAGACGAGTTCGGGCACTCCCCAGAAAGGGAACTGGTCTACCTCCTTGTGCACAGCATTTTCCACCTTTTGGGCCATGGCCACGAAGGCAGCGAAGAAAAGGAGAAGATGAGGGAGCTTGAAGAAAAAGTGATGAAAATCGTTAAACTCGAGAGGTGACGCAAATGAACGACAAAGAGCTGTACCGGATGGCGCTGGAGGCTGCAGGCAGGGCGTACGCCCCCTATTCGGGGTTTAAAGTCGGCGCTGCGCTCCTTACCCTTGGCAGAACTGTCTACACCGGCGTGAACGTCGAGAATTCTTCTTACGGCGCATCCATCTGCGCTGAAAGGACAGCCTTTGCCAAAGCCGTCTCGGAAGGCGAGAGGGAGTTCCTGAAAATAGCCGTCGCAAGCCCTGCGGGCAGCGCGATGCCCTGCGGAATATGCCGGCAGTTCATGTACGAGTTCAATGAAAACCTGGCTGTTGTTACGGGAAGCGACGAGGAGCATCTGGAAACGCATCCCTTAAACGATCTGCTCCTGAAAGGGTTCAGGCTGGAAAAATGACGAAAAGCGGGTTCGCAGGGATAATTGGCAGGCCAAACGTGGGGAAATCGACGCTCATGAACTGCATAGTCGGCGAGAAGGTAGCGATAACCACCGACAAACCGCAGACCACAAGGAACAGCATACGCGGCATTTACACCAAAATGCCGGGTGCGCCCGGCGAGGAAGGGGTTCAGATAATATTCATCGACACCCCCGGCATACACAAACCGCGCAACAAGCTGGGAGGTTTCATGACCGACATGGCGAAAAGCACGTTCAACGAAGTAGATGTGCTGGTTTTTTTGGTGGATGACGAACTGTCTTCAGGGACAGGCGACAAATACATACTGGACTTGCTTGAAGGCGTGGCAACGCCTAAAATACTGGCAATAAACAAAATCGACAAGCTTGGCCCGGAAAAATTCAGAAAAATATATGAAGAATACGAAGAGCTTGGCATGTTCAGCCATATCTTCGGAATTTCGGCAATTGACGGGAAAAACGTCAGCAAGCTGACAGGTGCCCTCGAAAAGCTCATGTGCGAGGGGCCGCTGTATTTCCCGGAGGACATGGTGACAGACAGCCCTGAAAGGTTTGTGTGCAGCGAAATAATCAGGGAAAAAACCCTGATGTACCTTGACGAGGAGGTGCCTCACGGAGTCGCCGTTGAGATTGAGAGCTTCAGCGAATCGCCGGGCCTCATTAAGATAGGCGCTGTCATATACTGCGAAAAGAAGTCGCACAAGGGGATAATAATAGGCAAGGACGGCAAAAAGCTGAAAGGCGTTGGAAAGAGCGCCCGCCTTGAGATAGAAGCGCTGTTTGGCGCAAAAGTGTTCCTCGAGCTGTGGGTCAAGGTCAAGGAGAACTGGCGCGACAGCGATTTCGCTTTGTCGAATTTCGGGTACAGGAAGCAGCGCTGAACGGGAAAAAACAATATGTACGCAGAAACGGAAGGAATCATCTTAAAACAGGTAAAAGCTGCCAACGGGAGAAGGATGGTTCTTTTGTTTTCAAAAAAATTCGGAAAGATAAGCGCCGGGACAAGCATAGGGGAGAGCGGAAGGAGCGGCGCAGCCCTTGCGATGAGGCCTTTCACCCATGGCAAATACGGTGTGTACAAGAACCGAAGCACATACAACATAAGCAGCGCCGAAGCAATCAAGGCGTATTACGGGATCGGCGAGGACATCGACAAATACGTTTGCGCGTCCTGCGTGCTGGAATTCGCCGAGAAGATTCTTCCCGAAGAAATACCGTCTGCTGAATTGTTCAAGCTGCTGCTGGATTTTCTCGACATCATCGAAACAAGGAAGAAAAAGCACATGACATTGGTCGTGGCGTTTCAGCTCAAGGCAATCCAGCTGACAGGCCATGCGCCCCAGCTCGGGTGCTGCGCCCGGTGCGGCAATACAGACGGCTTGTCGCATTTCAGCGTTAAAGAAGGGGGCCTAGTGTGTGGGGATTGTCAAAATATTTTAAGCCAGCGCAGCAATGAATCATTGATTTATAACGTGAATTTTGATACAATAGGAGTGTTAAGGTATTTTTTTGACAATAACCTCAAGAGCATGGAACGCATAGCGCTCAATGAAAAAGTATTGGAAAGGCTCCAAGTAATCATAAGAGAGTACAGGGCGTATCATTTAGATGTCAAGGAGCTTAAAAGCGAGAGTTTTTTGAAGGATTAAAGATGAAGGAGGCAAAAATGGAGATTACATTGGAAAAAATCGAATTGGTAAAGGACAGGACAGGCGTAAGCTACAAAGAGGCGAAGGAAGCCTTGGAAGCAGCTGACGGAAGCGTTGTAGACGCCATCATCGAAATTGAGGAGTCAATAGGAGCGAAAACAAAAGGGAGAGCCGGCGAAAGCGGGTACAAAGTCATCGAGAAAGTGAAAGAGCTCATCAAAAAGGGCAACGTTTCGAAGATCGTCATCAGAAAAGACGATGAAATAGTATTGAACCTGCCCGTCAACATCGGCATATTTGGGACAGTCATCGCCCCGATACCTGTAGTCCTAGGGGTTCTTATGGCATTCGGCACAAGATGCGTCATCGAGATTGTCAAGGACGACGGGTCGATAATCGACGTGAGCGAGATGGCAAACGAAACTTTTGAGGACGTGGTCGAAAAAGGGTCGGTGATAGCCGACGAATTGAAAAGCAAAGGCACTGACGTCTACAACAGCGTAAAAAGCAAGACATCAGAAGCTTTAAGCAAAGTCAACCAAGGCAAGGACGCGGATTTCTGCTGCGACCACGACGCCGAAGATTCGGACAACGACAATTTCGAAGAGGGCAAGGACGAAAAAAACGAATAAGCCGATGCCAAAATAGATTGTATGGAAGGTAATTATGAATAAAACATTGACGATGGAAAAGCTCACCGCCCTTGCGAAGAACAGGGGCTTTGTCTACCAAGGCTCTGAAATATACGGAGGCCTTGCAAACACATGGGATTACGGGCCCATAGGCACCGAGCTTAAGAACAATGTAAAAAGGGCTTGGTGGAAAAAATTCGTTCAGGAGTCCAAATACAACGTTGGCCTTGATGCCGCAATCCTGATGAACCCAAAGGCATGGGTCGCGTCAGGGCACGTAGGCGGGTTCGCTGACCCGCTCATCGACTGCAAGAGCTGCAAAGCTAGGTTCAGGGCAGATCAGCTGATCGAGGACTACCTTGCAGATGAAGGCGTCATGGATGTAAAGGTCGACGGCTGGGCAAACGAGAAGCTTGAGGCGTTCATTCAGGAAAGGGGGATCGCCTGCCCGGAATGCGGCAAGAAGGACTTTACGGGGATAAGGCAGTTCAACTTGATGTTCAAGACTTTTCAAGGGGTGACGGAGGATTCGAAAGCTGAGATTTTCCTGCGCCCGGAAACTGCACAGGGCATTTTCGTCAACTTCAAGAATGTCCAAAGGACGTCCAGGAGGAAGGTTCCCTTTGGGATTGCGCAGGTTGGGAAGGCGTTCCGCAACGAAATAACGCCGGGCAATTTTACGTTCAGGACAAGGGAGTTTGAACAGATGGAGCTTGAGTTCTTCTGCAAGCCGGGGACCGACCTTGAGTGGTTTGCATATTGGAAAGAGTATTGCGTGTATTTCTTGAAAGTGCTTGGCATGAAAGAGGAAAACATCAGGCTTAGGGATCACGAGCAGGCGGAGCTGTCCCATTACAGCGCGGCTACCACGGACATCGAGTACCGGTTCCCCTTTGGGTGGGGCGAGCTTTGGGGCATAGCCGACAGGACGGATTTCGACTTGAAGCAGCACATCGGCCATTCGGGCCAAGAGATGAGCTACCTTGACCCGGAAACGAACGAAAAGTATGTGCCGTATTGCATCGAGCCTTCTTTGGGGGCAGACAGGGTGACCTTGGCGTTCCTTGCTGACGCTTACGATGAAGAGGCGCTGGTTGCTGAAAACGGCAAGGAAGACACTAGGACCGTATTGAGGTTCCATCCGGCGCTTGCCCCGTTCAAGGCGGCGGTCCTCCCTCTCGCCAAGAAGCTTTCCCATCTTGCGGCGCCTATCCATGAAGAGCTCTCAAAGCATTTTATGGTCGATTACGACGAAACCGGCTCCATAGGCAAGAGGTACAGGCGTGAGGACGAGATCGGGACGCCGTATTGCGTCTGCGTTGATTTTGAAACAGAGAGTGACGGCTGCGTCACCATCCGTGACAGGGACACCATGCTTCAAGTGAGGCTTCCTGTCTGCGAGGTTAAAAGATTCATTGAGGAAAAGACAGCATTTTAGCTGTTGATGGAAAAGGAGAGAAAATATGAAAAAATACGTTTATTCATTCAATGAAGGCTCAAAAGACATGAAAAGCCTCCTGGGCGGTAAGGGGGCCAACCTCGCGGAGATGACCAAGATCGGGCTGCCGGTGCCCTTTGGCTTCACAGTTACGACAGAGGCCTGCAACAAGTACTACGACGACGGCTGCGCTATTGCTGAAGGGATAGTTGCGGAGATATTTGAGAAACTGTCCGACCTTGAAAACGTGACAGGGAAGAAATTCGGCGACGTCGGCAACCCGCTCCTGGTGTCGGTCAGGTCGGGGGCTGTTTTTTCGATGCCGGGCATGATGGACACGATTTTGAACCTGGGCCTCAACGACGACACCGTGAAGGGGCTTTCCGCCTTGACAGGGAACGACAGGTTTGCACATGACAGCTACAGAAGGTTCATTCAGATGTTCGGGGACATCGTCCTTGAAATCCCGAAATCGAAATTCGACGCCATATTTGACGCAAAAAAGGAAAAAGAAGGATGCAGTTTTGACGTAGACCTTACTACCGAGCATCTGGGCGTAATCATAGAAGAGTACAAGAAGCTGGTGAGATCGGAAACCGGGGCAGATTTCCCACTGGATCCGAAAGACCAGCTGATGGAAGCCATAAAAGCCGTATTCCGTTCGTGGAACAACGACAGGGCGATACTGTACAGGCAGCTTAACAACATTCCTTCGAACTTGGGGACTGCCGTCAACGTCCAGTCGATGGTGTTCGGCAACATGGGAGACACATCAGGCACAGGCGTGGCGTTCACAAGGAGCCCTGTCAACGGGGAAGCCAAGATATTCGGCGAGTTCCTAGTTAATGCGCAGGGCGAGGACGTGGTCGCCGGCATCAGGACGCCCCAGCCTATTTCTGAGATGGCTGTAGCATTCCCCGAAGTGTACAAGGATTTCACCAGGATTGCGGAGCTCCTCGAGAAGCATTACACGGACATGCAGGACATGGAGTTTACAGTTGAAAGGAACAAGCTGTTCATGCTCCAGACCCGAAACGGGAAGCGGACTGCCGCAGCTGCCGTCAAGGTTGCGGTGGACATGGAAAAAGAGGGGCTGATAGACAAAAAGACGGCTGTAACAAGGCTTGAGCCTGCCCAGATTGACCAATTGCTTCATCCTATGTTCGATGCGGGCGGGCTGGCAAAGGCGGTGAAGCTCGCAAAAGGCCTGCCGGCGTCCCCGGGGGCTGCGACAGGCAAGATATATTTCCACGCAAAGGATGCTGTTGACGCAGTGGCAAACGGCGAAAAAGTGGTGCTCGTAAGGCAGGAAACGTCGCCCGAAGACTTGGCCGGCATGGTGGCGGCAGAGGGGATTCTGACGGCAAGGGGCGGGATGACTTCACATGCTGCCGTAGTCGCCAGGGGAATGGGCAAGTGCTGCGTGGCCGGCTGTTCCGAAATCAAGGTGAGCGAAGACAAAAAAATCATGGAAGTGGGCGAAAGAAAGTTCGCGGAAGGCGACTACATATCCCTCGACGGAACGACGGGGACGGTGTACGATGGGCAGATAAAGACGGTCACGCCTGAGCTTTCCGGGGATTTTGGCACTATCATGAAGTGGGCCGACGAAATAAGGACCCTGAAAGTGAGGACCAACGCGGACAACCCAAGGGATTCCGCCCAAGCAGTGGAGTTCGGCGCGGAAGGCATAGGGCTTTGCAGGACAGAGCACATGTTCTTTGAGGAGGACAGGATACCGGCCATTCGAAGGATGATTCTTTCAGACACGGAAGAGGAGAGGCGAAAGGCCCTTGCTACCTTGCTGCCATATCAGAAATCGGACTTCAAGGGCATATTCGAGGTCATGGGCGACAGGCCGGTGACCATAAGGCTGCTCGACCCGCCGCTTCACGAGTTCCTGCCCCACACTGACGAGGAGATAAAGGCGCTTGCTGAGAAGATCAACGTGTCAGCAGACAAGCTTTCCAAGAAAGTCGATGAGCTTCACGAGTTCAACCCAATGCTGGGGCACAGGGGATGCAGGCTCACGGTGACTTACCCTGAAATTGCCGAGATGCAGGCCGAAGCGATAATAATGGCGGCCATTGAGCTGAAGAAGGAAAAGAACATGGACATCGTCCCCGAAATCATGATCCCGCTCGTAGGAATCGACAAAGAGCTTTCTTACGTGAAGAAAACAGTGCTCGAGACGATAAACAAATGCTTCGAGAGGGAGGGCGTCACGGTACAGTACCTGATAGGGACCATGATCGAAGTGCCTAGGGCTGCGCTTACCGCAGATGAAATCGCCAAGGAAGCCGAGTTTTTCTCCTTTGGGACCAACGACTTGACCCAGATGACCTTCGGTTTTTCAAGGGACGACACAGGCAATATAATAAAAGAGTACAGGGACAAGCTCGTGTTTGAGGAAGACCCGTTCCAGACCATAGACAAGGCCGGAGTGGGCAAACTCCTGAAAATGTCAGTCGAACTGGGGAAAGCCGCAAGGCCAGGCATCAAGCTTGGAATTTGCGGGGAGCACGGGGGAGACCCGCAGACAATTGAGTTCTGCCACGACATAGGGCTCAACTACGTGTCCTGTTCGCCGTTCAGGGTGCCTATTGCAAGGCTTGCCGCTGCGCAGGCGGCGGTGAAGGCCGGAAAATAAAATGGAAACAATCAATTTGGTTATTTTGTCCCGTGATGTGGATTACAGCCTCGCCCTTGGCGAGGCTCTTTCCGTAGGCAAAAACAGCTTCATCGTGAGAATCTGCAAAAGCGAGGAGGAGATTTCTGAGATTGCCGAATTCGATTTGCTGCTCATGGATTTAGACGGCAAGTTTGCAGACGGGAAGTTTGCGGGCGACAAGAGGGTCATAAAACTAACTGGTTCCAGATCAGACGCCGACATGAACATTGAGTCGATGTCGTTTGCCTTGTATAAATATGCGAGGGTGCAGGAGCTTTCTGCAGGCATGCTGCTGTACTACAGCATGCTGACCGGAAAAAAGAACGTAGCGCTGCCTGATGCAAAGTCAAAAATCATTGCGCTTTGCAGCGGAAAAGGAGGAGTGGGGAAGACTACCGTGGCCTTTGGGGTAGGGCAAGCCCTGCGCAGGCACTTCTCGAAATCCGTCCTGTACCTTTCCATGGAGGAGATCGAGTCGACGCTGCTGTACATAAAAGGGCGGGAGGAAGGGCCAAGCATCTGCGAGTACCTCTATTATCTGCTAAAGCCGGGAGGCAACAAGCCGGATGCGGAAGCTTTCACTATACACGACAAGTACGGCGTGTGCGCATTCATGCCCGACAAAAGCGCAAACAGGCTCAGGGAATTGGATGCTGCCGAACTGGCCGCATTCCTGAGCGAGATTTCCACAAACGGCGCATGGGACTACATTTTAGCCGATATGGGGGAGTGCTTTGGCAAAGAAGCCAAGTGGATTTTTGACGCATGCCACAAAGCCGCCGTGATCATGCCGCCGGAGGGCAAAGCTGACGAGAGGGAACGGCGATTTTTGAACTGCCTGCGTTTTGCCATGGGGAACGGCCACGAAGAAAAGCTCGTTTTCGTGCGCAACAAAGCATTTGAGAGAGAGGAGCCGGACGAAAGCGGCACAGTGTATGTGGACTTCGACAGCGACAGCATCAATGCCACGGGCGAAACAGTTGAAATATCAATAGACCAGGATTTCGGGTCGGGAATCAGGGAGCTGGTCAAAAAGATCATGTAGCATAATGCAGCCGGAGCATTTGTGTCTGTATGCGCTCAGAAAAGGCCATACGTGGACGTGACGTTTTGGATGAAAATAATCCCGTTGCCGGGCTTGTCGATTTTCATTTGCCTGCGTATTGCCGATACAATTGCGTCAGTTGCGTCTTTTTCTGATATAATCAGCACGAGTTCCTTTTCTGGTTCGATGTCCATAGCAAAAAGCTTGCTCTTTTCATGGATACCGGAGCCTCGTGCGTGTATTATCGTTCCGCCTCTCGAGCCGGCGGATCTTGCTGCGTCGACGACCTCTTCGGCAAGGCCCCTGTCAACGACGGTGCATATTAGGTCGCGCATGTTTTTTACCTCGCTTTCGGTATATGATATTTTGGATTTCCCGTTGTTCCTGGTCCCGTACAGGTAGGCGACAGGAATAGTAAAAGCAATGCCGTGGTGGGGTTTTTTGAAGGAGAGCTCCTTGGCAACCACGTCAAGCACCGAGCGCAGTTTGTCTTTTTCACATTCGATCATGACGATCTCCTTGCGCATTTCCCCTATGTCGAGAAGCTTCAGCAGGGGTGTCTGCACGGTGCCCATGCCTAAAAATATTGTTCCGCCTTTGATTCCTTGGCGTTTTGCGATGTGCATGACACGGCTGCCCAAGCCGTCCTTGACAATTACAAAACCCATCTCAAGATTCAAAAAAACCAACTCCTTCCTTGCGCGTTTTGAGCTTGTATAGCAGCCCCAAGGCTTGAATTGTAATGAGCGGCGTCAGTGCGACCATTGCTATGACCCCGAACCCGTCAACTAGGACTGAAGCCCCTGGGATCGATTCTGCCGCGCCTTCCGTGAACGCCAGTATGAAAGTAGCCGTCATTGGGCCAGAGGCGACGCCCCCTGAGTCGAAGGCGATGCCAACGAACAGCTTTGGAGTAAAGTACATCATGGCGATTGCAATGGCGTACCCAGGCAGCAGGTAGTGCCACAGGTGCAGGGCTGGCGTCAGGACCCTGATGACGGACAGGGCCACTGCGGCGCCTACCCCGACAGAAAGGGCTGCCAGTATGATCTTGCGTTTGACAAAACCGCTTGTGACGTCCTCCACTTGGTGGGTCAGCACGTGCACGGCCGGCTCCGCCAATATGGTGACTAGGCCGACAGCGAACCCAACCACGATGATAAACGCCTTGTTTTCCATGCTCGCAAGATGGTAACCTGTAATGACGCCGACGTCCATGAACCCGGCGCCCACGCCGGTCAGGAAGAGTACGAGGCCGATGAAAGAGTACAGAATGCCTTTGATTATCCTGACGAACTGCCTTTTGTGCAATTTGAACGATATTACCTGAAAGATGACGAACACTGCAATGAGCGGCGACAGCGCCATCAGAACGTCCAAGGACACCCTTGGAAGCTGGGCAGCGAAGGGCGCAAACAACGAGTCCGCATGGCTTGCGGCGACGTCGATGGAGCCTTTGAGCTTGTCGGACTTGAAGAAGACGTTCATCAGCATTACAGAGATGATCGCCCCTGTGGAGGCTACGGCGACAAGCCCGAAGCTGTCCTTTTCAGACGCTTTGCTGTCTTTTTTCATGGAGGACACCCCCAGTGCCAAGGCAAGGATGAACGGGACGGTCAGTGCGCCCGTCGTAGCGCCTGACGAGTCAAAGGATATGGCCAAGAATTCCTCAGACGCAAACGCGGCAAGGCCAAATATGGCAAGGTATGCCACCGTGAGCATTCTGTACAGGGGGATGTTGTAGAGTATCCTGACCATCCCGGCAGAGAGCATGACCGCGACGCCTATTGATACGACTGCAACGATGCTGAATTTCGATATGTCACCCGAAGTGACTATGGAAACCTGTTCGGCCAGAATATGGAGGTCCGGCTCTGCAATGGTAATAAAAAAGCCCAGCATTATGCCGCTGACCACAATGACCCATAATTTGTTTGATTTTGTAAGCTGTGAGCCCATAAGGCTGCCTATCGGAGTGATTGCGATGTCTATACCGAACAAGAAGATTGAAAGGCCTACGGTTATCAGGAGGGCACCTGCCAAAAACCTCAGCAAAACAGGCATCCCCAACGGTGTTAATGTGAAATTCAAAACCAGCACGATGGTTGTTATGGGGGCTACCGCAAGCAGGACTTCTTTAAATTTGTCAAACAGGACATTCAGAAAAACCACCTCCGCCGCGCAAAAACCCCGAACGGGCTCTTCCCCGCCTGCATTCATTATAGAGAAAACTGTTTGAAAAGTCAAGGAAGGCTGTGCTATAATACAATTGCAGCATGAAAAAGGGAAAAAGGAGGAAGGTAGTTTGCCGGGATTGGACCGCATAATTGTCGATTTGGCGCTGATATTGGTAACAGCCGGGGTAACGACGCTCATATTCAAAAAAATCAAGCAGCCTGTCGTATTGGGGTACATAGTTGCGGGGTTTCTGGTGGGGTCGAATTTCCGCTGGTTTCCCAACGTCTATGATTTTGAGCACATTCACATATGGGCTGAGATCGGGATCGTATTTCTCATGTTCGCCCTCGGGCTTGAATTCAGCCTGCAAAAGCTTACGAAGCTGGGCGGCAGCGTGGTAATAACAACCCTCGCCGTTGTCCTAGCAATGATCTGCGTGGGCTATGCAGTGGGCGAGCTTATGGGATGGAGCGACATGGACAGCATTTTCCTCGGTGGCATGATCTGCATCTCGTCCACTATGATAATATTGAAGGCATACGAAGAGTACAATCTTAAGGGCGAGAAATTTGCCCATCTGGCGATGGGTGTCCTGATAATGGAGGACCTGGTTGCGATTTTCATAATGATAATCCTGTCGACCCTTGCGGTGAGCAGGGAAGTCTCGGGCCTCAGCATGCTTTTTCAAATCTCGATACTGCTCCTGTACCTTGTCCTGTGGGTTGTTTTGGGCATCTACCTGATACCGTCAGCGCTGAAGAGGTTCCGGTCTCTGATGAACGACGAAACCTTGCTCATCGCGTCGATAGGCATGTGCCTCGGCATGGTGGTGATTGCAAACCTGACTGGCTTTTCGTCGGCCTTGGGTGCTTTTGTTGCCGGTTCCATACTGGCGGGGACGGCGATGGCTGAAAAGATAGAAACAATCGTAAAACCGCTGAAAGATCTGTTCGGGGCGGTCTTTTTCGTATCGGTGGGATTGATGGTCGTTCCGGAAATGATTTTGGAGCACATAGCTCCGATACTTGTGATTTCCGTCGTGGTCATAGTCGGGCAGATGTTTTTTTCAGGGATTGGGGCGCTGTTTTCCGGGCATAGCCTTCATACGGCGGTGCGCCTCGGCTTCAGCTTCGTGCAAATAGGCGAGTTCTCCTTCATCATAGCTACTTTAGGCAGCAGCCTGCGGGTGACGAGCGATTTTCTGTATCCAATCGTTGTGTGCGTGTCGGTGTTCACTACATTCTTAACCCCGGTGATGATAAAAAATTCGGAGAGGGCGTACAACATTATATGCAAAATCCTGCCTGGCAGCGCAGTGAGCTTTTTAGACAGGTACACGTCGGAAAAAAGGGGCGACAGCGACAGGGACGAGGACTGGTCAACGTACATGTCGCGCTACCTTGTCCGCACGGTTATATGCAGCGCAGCGCTTTTCGCAATATACATGCTGACGGTAGCGATGAATCTCATCTCGCCCTTCATATACGACTACGTTACCCACAACACATGGGCGATGGTTATGGAATTCGCCGTTGTTTCCGCCCTGATGGCGCCCTTCGTGAGCATTATGTGCTCGGGGCGGAAGCGGTTTATTTTCGTTAAGCTGTGGCTCAAGAACGCGACCAACAGGCTGCCGCTCCTAGCCCTTAACGGCATCAGGGTTGCCATTGCCCTGTTTTTCATCATGATCACTTTCAACAGGATATGGCCGGTTCCAAGATGGCTGCTCCTCCTGCTCGCGATCGGGGTGATAATTTTTGTGGAAAGGACTGATTTCGCAAAGAGCGCTGCAGCCACAATGGAGACGAGGTTCATGGCCAACTTCAACGAGAGGCACCTCGAAAACACAAGAAGCAAACATGGGGCAGAGGGGGGCCGCAGCGGGGTGGACGAGCTGCTGTTCGTGGCGAAGTTCGACGTGTGCAAGCTTCCGAAGAGGGACGAGGCAAGCGAGTTCTACAAGAAGAACCCCTTCGGCATTTACGTTTCCGGCATCTACATCATCACAATCAACAGGGGAGGCAAGCCTCTTAACGTGCCTCACGCCACCGACAAGATAAAAGTAGGCGACACGGTGTTCGCCATGGGGGAAAAGCAGTCGCTTGGGGCGTATCTGGGCGCCCTTGAAAAACTGGGGCAGATCACTAACATAGAGGATCCGCCTGTAACGCTCAGGGAATTTATGGGCGACCAGGCTCACGAAGGCATCAAGCCTGAAGGCAAGCTTGTATGCCATGCTGTCGAAGTGCCGAAAAAGTCTCCGATGATCAGAAAGACCATAAAGAACTCGAACTTCAGAGCCACTTACAACGGCTACATCATCGGCATCGAAAGGGGCTTGATGCCAATAACGGGTTTCAGGAACAACATGGTAATTTACGAAGGCGACGTGCTGTGGGTGCTGGGCAAGGAGGACTTGACGGAAAAACTGGCGAAGGACGGGCTTTTGCAGGATTGACTATATAAAACTGGGAGGTTTGGGCTGCCATAGATCAGTTTGACAATGAGTGCAGATTGATTGCCAGCGTAAGCTCCGTGTAGGGGGTACTCCGATTTCCAGTGTTCGCGCATGCCGTGGGTTTTCGGGGAATCATCCACAGGAACGACTGCTTGATCCAAGTCATCCTGCTAAGCTTAAAAGAATCCCCAAAGGTTCCAAGTTTTATGGCCTCGTCAGCTATTGCGTCGCTGTACGCTTGGTAGACCCTTATGGTCCTTTCGTCAAACGCAGCAAATATTCTGTTTTCTGCTTCCATTTCGGTGCGCACCTCCCTGCCGTACAGCGAGCCCATTAATTGCTAGTGGGTTGCAAATCTAAAGTCATCAACTGAAAAACAATTTGGATTCACTCCATCCGCGCACCATGATATTTCTGAGGCAACCGTGCGTAAAATGTTCAAATCCACATGCCATTCAGGGTTGTTAAAGTTGTCAACGGGCACAATGCGTAAGTTCTCCTTAAACAGATTCGCGAAATATGCGAACTCTTTTTTTGCAAATCCTATTGGGAACTTTGTATTTACATATGCTATTAGCTGTGAGTTACTGAAGAAACCGCAAACCTCTTCACCAGAATCAAAATCGCAGCTAAGCTGCTGGCAGTGCCCTCCGACTCCATTATAACCCTTTTCAGTGGGCTTGCATAGTCCAGCACGTAGCCTTTGTGGACGAATAGGCGACCCGTTGGAAAAGGTAGCCGAACACGTGGATTTCGAGCAATTCAGGCAAATTTTGGAAAATGCCCTTGTTGAGAAATGCGGCGAGGGTGTTGTTTTGAAGATTAACAAGAAGGGGTACAGGAACAAGCCGCTTACTGAAAGGCAGAAGGTCGAACAGGGAAAAGTCAAGGGTGAGGGCGAGAGTTGAACACGTTTTCGGGATTATGATGGTAATGGTAAGTCACTAAAATGAAATCCTGTCTACGCTGATTTTTTGCGGAATTCAGGGTGTAATCATGTTTTAGTTACAACACTTCCAAAGTATAATCGGCACAACGACAACAAGCCCAACAAGTGCAGATATTATCAGTTTTGCTCTAAGGCTCCAAATTTTTTTCTGCTTCGCCTTTTTTCAGCACTCGTTATTTTTTTTTGAGCATTCCAAGCCAAATAAACATGGCGGGAAGAATGCTTGCTACAGGGCTGGTTCCTGGAGCCATGTCCAGCATTTCCATGATATGTCCCCAATAGCCCTGCTCCCAAAAGCCAAGCTCCGTGAATGTCTTATTTGTCATCGCCAACGAAAATATGTAGATGCTGCTGACTGACAAGAAATTCAAACCATGATTTTCAAATACATACAGGTTTTTGCCCAATGAAAATAATAGAAATATCAGTAAAGCGACGCTTAATGGCGCAAGTATGATCAAAGGCGTTGAGAAAAGTGGCAAAACAAAATCCTTTGCCAATATAGTAGCGATAAAGCCAATAATAATAAAGCCTGCGAGTGAAGTGAAAAAGTTAACTGTAAATTTTAATGAGTGCGTAGCACCCTCCCCACGCTGTCGTAGGTGAACGTCGTGTTTTCGTTGAGGGCGTTCGTCACTTTCTTCAGCTGTCCTTTCAGGTCGTAGCCGTATTTCGTCACCGCCCCTTCTTCGTTTACGAGCTTCACAAGCCTCCCGTCTTCGTCGTACTCCTTGAAGCTCGGGTGCCCGCAGTACTCGTAATCCGATAAAGCCCATGCTTTAGTTTGCATGCTCAAGTCAACTATTTTCAGCATGGTGCTGTGATTGGTTTTGTAAACTTGTAAAAATATTCTACATTTTAGACAATCCTGCAAGAACATGGCAGTAATAATAATTTAATCCTATACCACAAACACCTAAAAAAATGCCTGCTCCGAATTTCCCTAATTTAATTTTTCCGATAATAGACAAAAACAATAGCGATAATCGAGGGAATGAAACTTATACCAAAATATATAAAAATTAAAAGATGAAACTCTTGAATTACAGCCATAAGCGAATCAATAATTTTATTGCTCAATAAAGCGCTAATCGGTAACAGGCCAAGACCAGCAAATGCTATAGTAGCCATTGGAATTGGCATTCTTTGAGAAGTTGGGATAGTTTGTTTTTTTTCATCAAAATTCATTTGCGAACTCCTTTTGCGTGGTGGACGATCCACATAAAATAAACGTTATAGGGTCTTTCATCCCAAATCTTGTTTTCCTAATGCAGTCAAGTAGTACTTGTAAGTGATCCCTTTCAGCGTAAATTTCCCGTCGGCCACCGAAACGAGCAGCCTTTCGTCTTCCTTGCTGAAAAAATTGAAGCCCCGGTACCTGCGGTTGTTGTCCTCAGCCGGCTCCGTGACTTTGCCGAGTTTCTTCAACCCGTCCGTGGGTCGTCGAAGGACGATATGAACTCAAGGTACCTCCGTGTCGCATTTTTGAATATCCGGGCCAAAACGAACAGGCTGTAGATGCTTTTCTTGACAGGTGCCATTTTCACCTCCACCGTCCCGTCCCTCTTTTGGACTTCCCTGAAAGACCTGAGCTGCGAAACGTCGTTCGACGTGACTTCAATCCTAAGCACGCTCCCGAACTTGTCGTATATCTTGACTGATATTTCACCCATCTGGTGCTTGATTCTCGTACCGACTGGTTTGCTCAAACGGAAGTTGGGAAGATGATTGAGTTTAGCAATCCGACCTTCCCAACTTCATTCCTCAGCATTGGCTATTTTACACAACAGCAAATACCATTATGTTAGACGCCTTCAAATATTGTACTTCGACGGCGTAACCGTCCTAGTGCCATCGTGTTTCCATATGCTGAAAT
>Ga0082212_10003945_pt1 | contig 20805 bp, 23 predicted proteins | sample TergutNt197P3_FD_71548 | JGI IMG/M metagenome (GOLD analysis project Ga0082212, IMG submission 71548) | Neocapritermes taracua P3 segment gut microbial communities from Petit-Saut dam, French Guiana - Nt197 P3 | ecosystem: Host-associated > Arthropoda: Insects > Digestive system > Gut ... | reverse complement strand
TATAAACAAATCAATATCAACATATTCGGAATACATATCAAGCCTGCCAAGAAACCTGTCGGCCTTGCTCAGTAATGCAAATACCGACATATCGTCAATTTGCCACAACCGATTTAACAATTCGGGTTGAAAACTTTTGTAACTGCCCTGACTGATATAGGTTCCTGACTTAAAATTCTTCATATTCTAATTTTTTTCTGAAAACTTGTTGCAAAGATAATCATTATTCTAAAAACAACGTATATATTTTGAACAAAAATGCCATTATTCTAAATATTGGCGATAAAATTAGAATAACTCAGTTTGTTATTCTAATTTTTCTTCTTTAACAAAATGGTTATCGCAATCGGCGTACGGCTGCCGCTGCCAAAAATTTTTCGTCGTTCTTTATTAGTAATCTTTTCTTTCTCTTTTACATATAACACCGCTTTTATCTGTCTGTCTTTCATTCAATTCCATTTTTTGAGTTCTTCTATCGAAAAACGTTTTTTGAAAAGCGCAGTATATTTCGGGTCGGTCTGCAAATACGCCTGCATCAATCTTTCAAACCGATCGCCTAAATGTTCTGTTGAAAAGGCTGTTTTGCGGTATTTTATGTGAATTGCGGTGAATGTCATGTTTTATCTGTTTCTCGTCGTCTTGAATTAGTTAGCAAAGATAGATTTTTTTCGCTAATGTCGCAAAAAAGCGGATTTCAAAGGGAATATTTCAATTTGTTACACAAGTTAAGGCTGAAAGCCTTGTAATCAATAGCGTAGGGCAACGCCCTGCGGATTGAATGTCCCGTCCCGAAAAAGCCCTGATAGGGCGAAATCAGGATATAGCCCTTTCAGGGCTAAATTGACGGGTATACTCATTTGATAGGGCGATGCCCTATCCTTGTTGCTTTTACCCTTTCAGGGCAATTCAAAAATGAAATAGTGTAATGCGACAAATTGAAATGCACTCGATTTATAAATTTCATATTCAATACGTACGGATTACAAATCCGAATAGACGAAGAATAGACGAACATAAACAAAAAATCGCAGTAAAACAGATGTTTACTGCGATTTCGCTATTAGTTCCTGAATCAAGTTCAGGATGATGTCCTAATTGATTTACTTCACTTCTTCAAAATCCACATCCGTCACGCCACCGTCGTTTGGTTTGTTGGGGTTGTTGTTGTCGTTGGGGTTGCCTCCTTGGAAGTTTGAGAAGGGGTCGCCTGCGCCTTGAGCGCCGCCGCCTGCTCCGCCGGCTTGAGCTTGTGCATTGTATAAATCCTGGCTGACCGATTGGAAGACGGTGTTGATCTCTGCCATGGCTGCGTCGATACCTGCAATATCTTGTGCTTTATGCACTTCTTTCAGTTTGTTTAATGCTGTTTCAATCTGTGATTTCTTATCGGCGGGAATCTTGTCGCCCAGCTCATTCAGTTGCTTTTCGGTCTGGAAGATAGTGCTGTCGGCTAAGTTCAGCTTGTCGACACGCTCTTTTTCTTTCTTGTCGGCTTCGGCATTAGCGGCGGCTTCGTCTTTCATGCGTTTGATTTCAGCGTCGCTCAAACCGCTTGACGCCTCAATACGAATGCTTTGTACTTTGCCTGTGCCTTTATCCTTTGCCGTTACATTCAAGATGCCGTTTGCATCAATATCGAATGTCACTTCAATCTGTGGCGTGCCGCGCATGGCGGGTGGTATGCCGTCCAAGTGGAAACGACCGATTGATTTGTTATCTCTTGCCATGGAGCGTTCGCCCTGCAGGATATGAATTTCGACAGATGGCTGGTTATCGGCTGCCGTAGTAAATGTTTCCGATTTTTTGGTCGGAATCGTTGTGTTGGCGTCAATCAGGCGGGTCATCACGCTGCCCATCGTTTCGATACCCAGCGACAGTGGCGTAACGTCCAACAACACAACATCTTTTACTTCGCCGCTCATGACGCCTCCCTGGATAGCAGCGCCAACAGCCACTACTTCGTCCGGATTGACTCCTTTTGACGGCGCTTTGCCAAACAGTTTTTCTACCATTTCCTGAATGGCGGGAATACGTGTCGAACCTCCTACCAAAATCACTTCGTCAATATCCGAGGGCGACATCCCTGCATCGGAAAGCGCTTTTTTACAAGGGCCGATACATGCCTGGATCAACGAATCGGCTAATTGTTCGAATTTCGCCCGTGACAATGTCTTTACCAAGTGCTTAGGAATATTATTGACCGGCATGATATACGGCAGATTGATTTCGGTGCTTGTTGTACTCGACAGCTCAATTTTTGCCTTTTCGGCCGCTTCTTTCAGTCGTTGAAGCGCCATCGGCTCTTTTCGTAAATCTATACCTTCGTCTCTGATAAATTCTTCGGCCAACCAATCAATGATGACATGATCGAAATCATCGCCGCCAAGATGTGTATCGCCGTTGGTCGATTTTACTTCAAATACGCCTCCACCCAATTCGAGGATAGAGATATCAAATGTGCCTCCGCCAAGGTCGAATACGGCAATCTTCATGTCTTTCGATGCTTTGTCCAAGCCATAAGCCAACGATGCTGCTGTCGGCTCATTGACGATACGTTTCACATTCAGACCTGCAATTTCGCCAGCTTCTTTGGTTGCCTGACGCTGCGCGTCGCTGAAGTATGCCGGAACGGTGATAACAGCATCTGTAACTTCTTGTCCCAGATAGTCTTCTGCTGTTTTTTTCATTTTCTGAAGTACCATTGCCGAGATTTCCTGCGGTGTATACAGGCGTCCGTCAATGTCGACGCGAGGCGTATTATTATCGCCCCGAGCCACCTTGTACGGTATGCGTCCGATTTCCTTTTGTACCCGGTCGTATGTTTCGCCCATAAAACGTTTGATAGAAAATATCGTTTTCTGAGGATTCGTGATCGCCTGTCGTTTAGCGGGGTCGCCCACTTTTCGCTCGCCGCCATCAACAAATGCTACAACGGAAGGAGTGGTACGTTTTCCTTCGCTGTTCGTTATCACGATAGGTTCGTTGCCTTCGAGTACGGATACGCACGAGTTGGTGGTTCCTAAATCAATTCCAATAATCTTTCCCATAAATATTTAGTTTTATAATATTATCATTCAATTAATCAATACAATTTAAAGATTTAAAAATTTAAAGATTTAAAAAAATCAATTGTTTATCATACTTTCTATCAAATTGTGTGCCAAAATGTATAAACAGCCTTCAGGTTGTTTAAAAAAAACAGGAAATGACAAAAGTCTGCCATTATGGCGGATTAGAAAAAAAAGTCCGGGTGAAATTCGGTATATTTGATAAATAAGCCTTACATTTGTTGTCAAATTTAATTATAAAAAATGGTTGTTGGCATATTAAAGGAAATCAAAGTAAGCGAAAATCGCGTGAGTATGACGCCTTCGGGTGTAGAGGTGATGGTACATCATGGTCACACTGTACTGGTTGAAAAGGGTGCAGGCATTGGAAGTGGATTTACGGATCCGGATTATGAATTGGCGGGAGGAAAAATAATTGAAACGCCTGAAGAGATTTTTGCACAGGCGGAAATGGTCATGCACGTAAAAGAAATTATGCCTTCGGAATACCGGTTGTTACGATCGGGACAGATTATATTTGCGTATTTACATCTTGCAGCAGACTTACAGCAAATAAATGCATTGATGAAAAGCAAATGTGTGGCCATATCGTACGAAACGGTTGAATTGCCGAACGGAGTGCTACCGTTGTTACAACCTATGAGTGAAGTTGCAGGTCGTATGTCGATACAGGTAAGTGCGCGTTTTTTGGAAATGTCGCAAGGTGGAAGAGGCGTATTGTTGGGCGGAGTACCGGGCGTAGCTCCTGTCAAGGTGGTTATCCTTGGCGGCGGAGTGGTAGGTACGAATGCTGCCAAAATGGCTTGTGGTCTGGGTGCTGATGTAAGGATATTGGATAAAAACTTAGAGCGGTTGCGTTATTTGAGCGATATCATGCCCGCTAACTGCAAATTATTGATGTCCAACCCTATGGTTGTGCGTGAGGAGATCAAATCGGCTGATGTTGTCATTGGCGCCGTATTGATTGCCGGCGGCAAGGCTCCTCAATTAGTGACGCGTGCAATGGTTTCTACCATGAAAAAAGGGGCTGTTATTGTAGATGTGGCGATTGATCAAGGCGGTTGTTTTGAGACGTCGCACCCTACCACGCATACGGATCCTGTGTTTATGGTCGACGACGTGGTACATTATTGTGTAGGCAATATGCCCGGAGCAGTTGCCCGAACTTCTACGCTGGCATTGACAAATGCCACTTTGCCATACGCGCTGACACTTGCCGACAAAGGGTGGCGACAGGCAATGCTTGATGACCCTGCATTATATAAAGGGCTGAATATCTGTGACGGGAAAATCGTATATGCTCCTGTAGCAGAGGCTTTCGGGTTGGATTATTGTCAACCGGAGTTACAGAAATAATTTATAGTATTACATTAATATATTAAGAAATCATGAAAAATGTATTTTGTGTCTTTTTTTTATGCTTTTGTTGTTTGCTGACAAACTGCCAAAGGAAATCAGGCAACAATAATGTCGACAATACAGTCGATACTTTCACTGAAACCGTGAAAAACCCTGACTTCGAGATGATTGAAGTAAAGGGTGGTACGATTACGATGGGATGTACGCCGGAACAGGGCGGAGATTGCAGAGATGCGGAAAAGCCTGCTCATCAGATACAAATCAGTGATTTTTTCATCGGAAAATATGAAGTGACCCAAGCAGAATGGAAAGCGGTAATGGGTGATAATCCGGCTCATTACAAAGGGGATAATTTGCCTGTGGAATTAGTTAGTTGGAACGACGTCCAGGAGTTTATCGGCAAACTAAATGCACTGACCGGCATACCATACCGGCTTCCAACCGAAGCAGAGTGGGAATTTGCTGCGCGTGGCGGCGTCAATAGCAAAGGTTATAAATATAGTGGCAGTAATACTGCAAACGATGTTGCATGGATCGATAGTAATAGTTCGAAAACAACGCATCCTGTAGGTTCCAAATCACCTAACGAATTGGGTATCTATGATATGAGTGGTAATGTGATGGAGTGGTGCGCTGATTGGCTCGGACAATATACCGACGGCGGTAAAGTAAACCCCAAAGGTGCAAATTCGGGTACATACCGTGTTGGTCGTGGAGGGAGTTGGAACAGTCAGGATAGGGTGGTTCGTGTGTCGGCTCGAAGCGGCATCAACCCTGACAGCCGTGCAATGAATCTTGGTTTTCGTTTAGCATACAGTATGAACTAAAAAACCCTGTCAGGGTTGTTTTCCTAACAGGGCTACTCCGGTCAACGGCCACTACCGCCGGGCCTTCGTTGTTGATTTGACATTTCGACATACTTGGTGTACTGTTCTGCAGAAATAAGCGGCTTAACTTTTTCGTTACGTTCGTTCGTTAATTTCGTCCTCTCCTGCATCATTTTCTCACGGTCATCGCCGTATTTTTGAAACAACTCACGCATCTTAGGTTGGTACTCTTCTTCAATCTTTTTGATACTTGCAAGCTGAGAATCGTTCAAACCCAGCTCTTTTTTAATTGTCTCATACCGTTGAGCCTGTTGTTCGGGGCTCATCTGTCCTCCACCTCCGCGTCCTTGTGCCGATACCATAAAAACAAACATCAGCAAAACGCTTGCTACAAAAACTTTTTTCATAAACTACTTAATTACTTAGATTACTAATTATTAAAAAATCTCACATTACGTAAGACATTAATTAGCAGTATTCGTTTAATCAGCCGTACAATATTTTATTTTTGTTTTGTTCGTTGTCGCATTTTTCCGGTGGCCGGTTGTTTGGTTAGCGTTGATGCTTTTTGGGATCCTGCCATTTTTGACGTGGAAGTTGTTTTTTGAGGTTTTGCCTCCTTCTTTACTTCTTCTTTCGTCTTTTTTGCTTCATCATTTCCTTCGGACTCGCTTTCTTCATTTTGTTCTTCAGCTTCTTCCGGATCGAACGATTGAAAACCGGCTCCTACCAATATATTATACCAGTTCAGCAAACGTCTGATATCAGTCGGATATACCCGTTCTCTATCAAAATCGGGTAAGACTTCGCCCATATAAACACGTAATTCATCGGGTGTGGCTTTTGCAATATCCCATTGTATCTTTTCAAGATTTTCTTTTTCCTTTATGCTATTCAGCACTTTATACAGAGGAACTCTATCTTCGTTTGTATAAATATCAACATACGCCAAAATGGTAGTTTTATCACTTTCGTATGACGGAATCCGTTTTTTATCCACCAACGATTCGATAATCAAGAGGTTTTTCCCCTGAGAGATCATTTTATACAATCCGGATTTGCCGGATACTGAGAGGATCGTTTTTAACATAGCGTTATTATTTATTTTTCCTAAAATTGTTTCTACGGCTGCAAATTTATCAATAAAAAAACAATTTTATGCTTGGATTTATAAAATTTTTTTATTTTTGCACATTATAATTCATAACAAAAACAGATTAATATGGAGAATATTTTTGAACTTACAACCCAACAGCTTAGAGAAATTGCAAACAGCCTGCAAGCGAAAATTGAAGAAGGCCTTAAAAAAGACGGAATGGAAATCTCGGATATTCCAACGCACATTACGCCGAAAAAAGACATCAGTAACGGAAAAGTGCTTACCCTCGACTGGGGTGGAACTAATTTCAGAGCGGCAATCGTAGAATTTATTGATGGGAAACCGTTTATCATCGAATCGAAAAAGAAACCGCTATCGGCCAAAGAAACAGCCGGTTTCAAACAGGTGGATTTGTTTAACGAAATGGCTTCGCTGATTTGCAGCCTCGAAAATTTAGACGAAACCGTAACTCAAATCGGTTATTGTTTTTCGTATCCGGCAGCCTCAAGACTTAACGGCGACGCCATCCTGCTGCGCTGGACAAAAGGGATTGACATCCCGGATATGATCGAAAAACCGGTTGGAGAGCCGTTGATGATCCATCTGAACAACTACAAAAACATCCGCACAACATTTAACGATATCAAAGTAATCAACGATACGGTTGCCTGTTTGTTTGCCGGACTTAGCGAAACAGGCTTCGATACCTACATGGGATTGATTGTAGGTACGGGTACCAATATGGCAAGCCTGATGCCGCTCGACAAAATTGAAAAACTAAACAGTAAAGACGAAGGCGTCATCCCCGTTAATCTTGAATCGGGCAACTTCCGTCCTCCTCATCTGACTGTGGTTGACGGACTTGTGGATGCCATGTCGAACAACAAAGGCAACCAGCTATTCGAAAAAGCAATATCGGGCGGTTATGTGGGTGAAATTTTCAAAACGCTTTTCTTCAACAGAAGAATCAGATACGACTTTGACGGCGAAGCGTTAGCTAACCTGATTAATAAACCGGGCGATCAACCCGAAGACCTCGTCAATGCCGGACAATGGATTTACGACCGCTCGGCGAAACTTGTTGCAGCATCGCTGACAGGATTGGCTCAGGTACTGCTTGCTCAGAATCCTGCGATTAAAAAGATTTGCCTTGCGGCAGACGGCAGTGTGTTCTGGGGAAAAGACAAGCACAGTGAGACTTATTACAAAGACCTTGTTGCCAAAGAGCTTGATATATTACTGCCTGCCGGAGTAACCATTACAATCATTGACGAAATGAAAGATCCAAATCTGGTAGGGTCGGCTATTTCGGCGTTGTCCTAATTTTTTATATGTAGAGACGCAATGCATTGCGTCTCTACATATTTCGTGTGCTTGCATAACCACGTAAAAAACAAGAAAATGAAAAAAACCGTTTCGGTCCCCTTTATGATGATGGGAGTGTTGTTCTGTGTGTGTTTGATTGTTTCAAACCTGCTGGCAACGAAAGTGATACAAATAGGACCTGTTACGGCAACTGCCGCTCTGCTGGTTTTTCCGGTTGCTTATATCATTAACGACTGCATTGTAGAAGTGTGGGGATACAAAAAAGCCCGTCTGATTATTTGGACGGGCTTTTTGATGAATTTTTTAGTAGTCGGGTTTGCACAATTAGCCATCCTGCTACCGTCGCCTTCTTATTGGGAAGGCGACGAGGCATTTGCATTTATTTTTGGCTTGGGGCCACGAATTGTAACGGCAAGCTTTCTGGCTTTTTTAGTCGGTTCGTTTCTGAATGCATACGTGATGAGTCGGATGAAAGTTGCATCAAAAGGCAAGAATTTCTCTGCGCGGGCGATTGTATCAACCATAGTCGGCGAAGGCGCCGACTCCATCATCTTTTTCCCGATAGCCATCGGAGGATTGCTCGGATGGAATGAGCTTTGGTTAATAGCTGCAACGGAAACCGTATTGAAAATACTCTATGAAGTGATAATCCTGCCTGTAACCATCTTCGTTGTCAACCGGATGAAAAAAATTGACCGGAGCGATGTGTACGATCAGGACATATCTTTTAATCCGTTTAAGATTAATGAGATGTGAAAATCTTATTCAAAGAAATTTTATTTATCCGCCATATTAATTATTTGAATTTCATAATCCTAACGATTGGATTATCATCTTCGTCAAGTGTCTCCACAAACTTCTCAAATTCACCCGACAATTGCTTTTTCTTATAAGCCTCTAATAATGGAGGCACTTGCATCAGTTCGGCATACATATTTTTTGCGATGGCAGGGGATGAATCCAAACTCCATTTTCTTCTATTATATTCAACATCTAAAAACGATATTTCACTTGTTTGTCCTGTATCAAATTCATAAATCAAGAACGGAATCTTTCCGCCTCTTGAATTAAAAACTAAAGGAATTATACCCATAACAATAAATCTGTCAGTGTTTAAAAGCGTTGTCCATATTTTCCTTGGATCAGATGAGTGTACAGATGGTTCACGTGTTAATATGGGTGCCAGTTGTTTGTTTTGGGTTAACAAAAACATCGTGTCACATGAAATATCAGCAATTATAAAATCCCTTCCGTAAAACATACTATTGGGGTAAAAAATTTCAACAGGTCTCCAACCATTTCCTGATGGTTGAGCGATTTTGTTTGAATATCTTTTTGGTAAAGAAATATTCAAAATAGCTGTCAAACTTCCATCTTTTTTTGATACAAGACTGTATGGGTTTGTTTTGGGATCACCTTTAAAGTAAGGGTCAATATTTACACCATCAACTACCAATAATGACTCATCATCAAAATTAAATACTTTCGTCTCATTCCGAATCGTATTTATTTTTAAAGTTCGCTTATGCTCTCCGTTCATCGAATATACCTGTATGTATTGGGAACACACAAATATTTCTCCTTTTTTTTCATCAAAAATAGTACCTGCACGTCCAATTAACGCATATTCCCAACCGCTTTGTCCTTTATGGTTGAAATGAGCAGCTATTTTTCCGGTTCGATGGAAAAGAAATATATTTCCCAGTACAGGTTCATGTAAAAGTATGTAATTGTCTGAAATACAAGAAAGAACTACATTATCACTTAATAAAACATCGTCGGTTGTTTCTAAAGCAATGTATTCAATATCAGCAACATCCTGGATGCAAATCTCTTTTTTGGGATGATTTTTTATAACATCAATTATTTGCAAGTTGCCTGTTGTTGATTGGGATTTCATCAATTGACATCCCATTATAAGAAATAATGTAATAAACCACTTCATGTTTGGTCTGATGAAAAACTATTATCATACCTGACAAAAGCCTCAAACAAGATAAACAAGCCTCCTGCATCCATATCAATCTTTTTCCTGATACAGAAAGCGTTTGATGCTTTGTTTGGGCGTTTTTTCAAAGCCTTCTTTTCGGAGCTGGATTTCGGCGACACGACTGTAATGGGGGATATGCTTATTGAGAGTGGTCAGATTTTCGTGCATGATAGCTTGAAGGTCTTCTTCCGTCAAACCTTCTTTTTCAACCTGTTCTACGTTCGGATATACCAAACCGACGAGTTTTTCCTGTTTTTGAACGACCAATGATTCGGATATATATGGCAGGTTATTCAGTACGCTCTCTATCTCTTCGGGGTAGATATTCTGTCCGTTCGAGCTAAGAATCAATGCCTTGCTGCGTCCGCGAATAAACAGATTACCCTCCTTGTCGATAATGCCCAAGTCGCCGGTGCGCATCCATCCGTCCGGAGTTATTATTTCTGCTGAGGCAGCCGGATTTTTATAGTACCCCAACATCGTATTCATACCCCGAACAAGAATTTCTCCTGTTTCGCGTTCCGGATCGTTAGAATCGATTTTTATTTCCATACGGTCTATCTTTCGTCCGACAGATCCGAGTTTAAAGGAATCCCATTGGGCGTAAGCAATCAACGGTCCACATTCGGTCATCCCGTATCCGACGGTATAATGGAATCCGATGGAACGTAAAAAGACTTCTATCTCGTGATTTAAGGGCGCACCTCCAAGAACGATCTCAATGAAATTACCGCCGAAAGCGTTATTGAGTTGGGCGAGAATTTTTTTCTTTATGATTTGCTTAAGCAACGGAATTTTATAGAGGATTTTCATCTTGGGTTTCTCTAATACCGGAAATATATTGTTCTTGACAATCTTTTCGATAATAAGCGGAACGGCGATAATCAACGTGGGGCGCGCTACTGCAAAACTCTCAATAATCGATTTCGGATTGGGAACACGCGGTAAAAAGTTAATGTGACATCCTTTATTGATACCGTTCAGGATTTCGAATGCCAACCCGTAGGTGTGCGCCATGGGCAAGATGCAAACAAAGTTGTCGCCGGCATGGACAAAAGGTATATTGTCGGCAGCAAAGACGGTGTTACTCCATAGACTTCGGTAGGGCAGCATGACGCCTTTCGAAAAACCGGTGGTGCCCGATGTATAATTCAACTGGGCTAATTCGTCCGGATCTTCGTGATGAAATTGCACTTGCTCCGGTTTCATGCCATCCGGATACTGTTCAATGAAAAGTGATTCAATCTGTTCGCCTATCCCGACGATTTCAGATTGTCGTGCGTGAATGATTGAAAAATCATCTAACGAGATAAAACAGGCGACATCGGGCATGGCCGATTGATCTAAATGTTCCCAAGTCGAATTGGAAACGAAAAACAATTTGGCTTCGGAATGGTTGATGATATTGTGCGCATCATCCGGTGTGAAATCATTCAACACAGGAACGATAACGGCGCCATACGCTAAAACGCCAAAGAAAGAGATTGCCCATCGAGAGGAATTTCTTCCCATCAAGGCGATTTTATCGCCCTTACGGATGCCTGCATGTTTGAAGATAATATGCAATTTGGCGATTTCTACCGGTAAGTCTTTGTAATAAAATGTTTTACCTTTATGATCAGTCAAAGCGGGAAAATCCCAGTAATCTTTGATACTGTTTTCGATAAGTTCTAAGAAACGTTCGTTCATTGTGCGGATTTTTTTTTAGGTAAATAATCTATCAGGCAAATGTACTATAAATTCGGAAAAAGAACAACAGAAATCATTTTTTTTTTATTCTATTGACTGTTTTTCATACTTTATTTTTATTTTTGTGCTGTTGAATTGCAAGTAAAAAAAAATAAACAGTAATAAAAGAACCAATCAATTTTTCTAAAATATTATAAAATGAATCGAAGACTATTTTTAAAAAACGGAGCATTCAGTTTGGCCGCTTTTACGATTATCCCTCGTAATGTATTGGGCCGAACAAACATGGCGGCTCCAAGCGATCAGATCAATTTAGGTTTGATCGGATGTGGCGCTCAGGGGCGTGGATTAGGCCCTTCATTTGCAGCGAAACCGGATACCAATGTGATTGCATTGGCTGATTGTGAATCACTTCGTTTGCCTTTTACGCAGGAACGGATTGAACGCGCTACCGAAAGAGCTAAAGGGCAGGCTTTCAAGGGGATAAAACTGTATGGAGATTACCGTGAACTGTTGGCGAATAAAGACATTGACGGCGTGATTATTGCCACTCCCGACCATTGGCATGCATTTATGACCATCGAGGCTTGTCGAGCCGGAAAAGATGTGTATGTAGAAAAGCCGATGACGCACAGTATTGAAGAAGGACGGGCCATGGCCAATGCCGTGAGGAAGTATGAACGTGTCCTGCAGGTCGGCAATATGCAACGTTCGTGGCGTAATTTCAGACATGCCAGCGAATTGGTTCGCAACGGGTATATCGGTGAAATAAAAGAAATAAAGGTATCTGTCGGCCCTCCTCCAATTAAGTATAATTTACCGGCACAGCCACTCCCGAAAACGCTGAACTGGGAACGGTGGATCGGCCCTGCACAGATGAACCCGTATAACGAAGAATTGATATTCCCGTTAGAGCGTGGTGGTTTCCCGAACTGGCGCGATTATAAGGAATATGGCGGCGGGATGGTTTGCGACTGGGGCGCTCACATGTTCGATATTGCCCAATGGGCAATGGGCATGGATAATTCAGGCCCGGTAGAATTTATTCCTCCCAATCCCAATGAATTTAGACCGCTCACCATGCGGTATGCGAATGGAACGATTATGACACACGAACCTTTCCGTAAAGCCGATGGCAATGCAGTGCGTTTTATCGGAACAGATGGCGTGATCGATATCAGTCGCAGTTTCTTAGATACGATTCCGGCCAAGTTGCAAGATATCGAAATCGGAGAAGATAAGATCAAACTGTATAAAAGCGACGATCATTATGACGACTTCTTGGGAGCAATGAAATCCCGTAAACAGCCGCTAAGTACGGTAGAAGTCGGGCATCGTACCGCATCTTTATGCCATCTTGTGAATATTTGCTATGAGCTTAACAGACCGCTCAAATGGGATCCCGCAAGAGAAGAATTTCTTTTCTTCGATATGGAAGCAAACAACCTTCGCAAAACTCCTTATAGAGAAGGGTTTAGTCTCGCAATCTAATTCAAACCTCTGTGTTTCCCTGTGTCTACTCCGTGTTTCTCTGTGAAATTTTATAACACAGAGAACCACAGAGAAGACACGGAGTTACACGGAGATATAACACCGGAAATGATACATCTTTGTTATTACGATTCGCCCATCGGAACGCTTCGCATCATTACCAATGAGAGGAGCATTACCAAAATCCAATTTGCTTTTGATTTGAAGGATAGCATCAATACCCTTGAAGCCGGAACGCCATTGTTAAAAGAGACCGTGCGACAGTTAAACGAATATTTTACGGGCATACGACAAGCGTTTTCATTGCCTCTTGATCTGCAAGGCACCGATTTTCAGATGCGTACATGGAAAGCTCTTTGCGATATTCCATACGGAGAGACACGTTCTTACAAACAAATTGCCGAAACGGTAGGATGTCAGAAAGGATGTCGTGCCGTAGGGCTTGCCAATAACCGTAATCCGTTTCCAATTATTGTTCCTTGCCACCGTGTGATCGGTGCAAACGGTGAATTAACCGGTTATGCCGGAGGATTGGACGTCAAAAAACAGTTATTGGACATTGAATTTGGATGGAAAAAGTAATCGACAGCAAAGAATTAGGCCTAATTATTATTCGAAAAAATCTGCGTGCCAAGCACTATTCATTGCGTATCGTAGAGGGTAAAATCATTGCCACCATCCCAAAAAGAGGTTCGGAAAGCGGCGTCTTGTCTTTTATAGATGCTAACCGTGAGCGACTTCGTCGAATGTTAGCGAAGAGCACGAAGCGACCGGTATTGGACGAAGACTGCCGGATGAAAACCTGTACTTTCGAGCTGCATATTTTCCGTACGCAGCGGAATAATATTTATATTTCGCTGAAAGATGGGATATTACATATTGCCTGTCCTGAAGAAACTGATTTTAATAACGAGCCGATTCAACAAAAACTATGGGCAGTTGTTACAAAAGTGATGAGGATAGAGGCAATACGTGTGTTGCCCGGACGACTTGCAAAACTTGCTGCACAACATGGATTTCAATATGCAGGAGTGACGGTACGCAACAGCCGGTCGCGTTGGGGAAGTTGCAGCGCTAAAAAACGGATTAACCTGTCATCATCACTGATGTTATTGCCCGATCATTTGATTGATTATGTACTCTTACACGAATTATGCCATACAGTCGAGTTGAATCATAGCGAACGCTTTTGGGCGCTATTGAACAATGTGACGGCCGGTAATGCTCAAAAACTTAGAAAGGAGCTGAAAGATACAAGGATGGAGATAAATAGCTAATAACTGCTGTGTGTAAGCACAAAATCGGGTGTAATGAAGTAGTTTACCTGAAAGGTCATTGATTGAGAAGTCAAACTTTCTTGTACGATAAGTATTCCACGATCGCAGGACGATGCTTTGAAATCAATGATATGGATATCATTTTGCGTATCAGCAGTTGTTTGGCCAATCATTTTAAAAACAGTTTCTTTGGCGCTCCAAAAAACCAATAAATCATCGGTTGCAGGATTTGATCCCAATAATTCAAATTCTTCCTTACATAGAAAACGGGATTTGATCCGGTGGATGCGCTCCGAACGATACTCAATATCTATACCGACAGACTGATCAGGACTGATAATAACGGCTGCAAAACATTTCGTATGTGAAATACTGATATGCAAATCGGAATCCTGTAAATATGGCGCTCCGCTGTCTTTGTACACAATAGCCATATCGCTGCCTGTCAATTCTTTCAGCAATACGCGAACAGCCAACCATTCCGATTTTCTGCTTTCCGACTTAAAACGGTTTAAAAAGGGAAGATACGCTTCCGGATTTTTCAATTGACGAAGAAGAGCATCGCAATTTTCTTCAATTTTCCATATTCCCCATAAAGGGGATTGATTTTTTTGCAGTAAAGGCACGTTAACTAATTAAGAATTAGGAATTAGGAATTAAGAATTAAAAATTGAGATAGCCCGTTATTTCCAGCGGAAAGATTGAATTAATTCAACTATATTATCATCTAAGTACTGTGTTACAGGGGCTAATGAATCTACATTGGGTTTACATTCGTAAAATAAAACGCCCCGAAAAAAACGGGTTGTACTGTCGGTTAGCATAAAACGGACAGGCGATACTGTCTCTCCATCAACACGAAACAATAATCCAAACACCTGTGTTTCGGGGTTTTCGTAATGATGTTCTGTTATGACGTCAGCATTTATTGCATTTTTCGAAACCATTTCTCTACATTCTTTTTCCAAAACTGCCAAGTCGGACGGCGTGATTTGATGGTAGCTGCAGTAAATCCCGACATTCAAAGTCGGATAGGTCAGGTTTATCCAATTGACGGAGAATTCCTCAGGTGGTAGCTCGACCGTTGCTAAATGAGATACATTGAATGAACAGGGTAAATCATCGAGCAATAAATCCATGTATTGTGCCTGAGGTAGATCAATCCGGTAGAACCCTATCGGTTTAGGCGTCGTCACTGAACCGGCGCATGAAAATGCGCCGGAAATCAGGAATGTCAGTCCGATAACAATGCTTAATCCTGTGTTGTTTGCCTGCTTTTGTTTCAATTTTAGAAAGGCAGATCGTCTGTAACATCCGGCGGCGCTACAAATGGATCTGCTGCATTTTGAGGCTGAACAGGTTGAGTGGCGACAGGCGTACCTGCTTCTTCATCGGTTGGTTCCGGCCTTCTGCCTGAATAATAAAAATCTATACGGTCGGCAAAAATTTCAGTAATATAGCGTTTTGTGCCACTTTGATCATCGTAGTTCCGTGTGCGAATCTTACCCTCAACACATACCAACGACCCTTTTTTGACAAATTTTTCTACAAACTGGGCGCGGTCGCGGCCTGCAACAATATTATGCCACTCTGTTCTTTCTGGCACTTCCGTTCCATTAGATAAGGTATAACCTCTTTCCGAAGTCGCTAAGGTAAAATTAGCCACAGCATTTCCACTTTCAAAATATTTTACCGTAGGGTCTTTGCCTACATTTCCGATTAGGATAACTTTGTTTAATGACATGTTCGTGATTTTTTAAAAATTAATAAGGCACAAATTTACATTTTTATTTTAAAATAAGTAAGAAAATTGCAAAAAAACACAATCATTCAATAAAAAGATTTAAGAAACGATGGATTAATCTTGGAATGGCATAGTCGGTTATTTTTGCTAAAGGAATTTTTATGTATTGCCTTATGTACGAATTATCTTGATGAATCTCAACTTTGTAAAATTTAGTATATAGAATCTGATGGGTCAGTACGTGCTTGACTTCATTCGAGACCAACGAAAAGGTACTCTTTCCGGTATCGTGAAAAAGATTTTTAAATGTTTCTGTTTTGCAGATTTCCTCAAAACTCATTGATTGTGGCGTTTCAATTAAGGGAAATTCAAACAGTCCTTGCCAGATATCTTTTTTTCTGCGTTGCGACAAATAGGCGCTTTTTTCGTGTATGATACAAAAATAATTGAAATACCTCTCGCGTACATTAATAATATGTTGCTTAACAGGAAATTTTTGTGGAGTATCGGAAGCATAGCCCATACAATTATTCGTCAGCGGACATTGAATGCAATCAGGCTTTTGAGGCACACATTGCAGTGCACCAAATTCCATGATTGCCTGATTGTGCAGTCCGGGTTGTATCGGATCCATTATCAAACTTGCCAATTCCTGAAACATTTTTTTCCCCTTTCCCGAATCATAAGGCACATCAACGGCAAAAAGGCGTCCCAAAACTCTGTATACATTTCCATCGATTACCGGATATGGCTGATTCCATACAAACGATACGATGGCTGCTGCTGTGTAAGTCCCAACTCCCTTCAAGGATAATATGTCTTCATATCGTTGAGGGAAAATACCCTGAAAATTCGACTGGATACTTTTTGCCGCTTCATGTATATGGCGCGCCCTTGAATAATAACCTAAACCCTGCCAACATTTCAACACTTCGTCCTGTTCGGCTTCAGCAAGTTTTTGAATATCGGGAAATCGTTGAAGGAATCGAGTATAAAACTCCAATCCCTGACTAACGCGTGTTTGTTGAAGAATTATTTCAGAAATCCAGATACGGTAAGGGTCTTTTGTGTTGCGCCAGGGCAAATCTCGTTTATTTTTTTCAAACCAATCTATCAGCGCCTTACTATACTGATAATCAGAATATAAAATGGCATTTCCCATCTTTTTTGTGCTATATTTCAGGCAAACCTACATATAATCTTTTAAAAAAAAATAAAAAAAATAAAATTTTTTTTACAAAAAATAGTTTTATTGTAAATAAATACATTATATTTGCAATCCCAAAAAAAGAAATTTTATTTACTTAATATATTTATAGACATGACAAAAGCAGATATTGTTAGCGAAATTGCAAGAAGTACAGGGATCGACAGAAGTACTGTTCTGACGAGTGTTGAGACTTTTATGAGTGTGGTAAAGCGCGCTTTAGCGAATGATGAAAATGTGTATCTTAGAGGATTTGGAAGTTTTGTAGTGAAGACAAGGGCTAAAAAAATTGCCCGTAACATTTCGAAAAACACGACAATAGTTATTCCCGAACATAACATCCCAGCCTTTAAGCCGGCGAAGATTTTCTTAAATAGCGTTGCTAAATAAGGAATAATGAGTATTTTATTTACTTAATTTATTTTTAAAAAATGCCAAGCGGAAAGAAAAGGAAAAGACATAAAATGGCTACGCATAAGCGTAAGAAAAGACTAAAAAAGAATAGACATAAAAAGAAATAAGTCTTAACAAAATCATTATGAAGAACAAGCTTAAAAAATAAAAATTAAGTTTGTTCTTCACTTTTAAGGATTTATAAATCAAAGATATACAACTTAGGGTGGTAAGCGAAATTGTTGTAGATGTAAAACAAAAAGAAATCTCAATCGCGTTATTGGAAGACAAAAGTCTCGTTGAGCTTCAAAAGGAAGCACGCAGCGATACTTTTGCTGTTGGGAGTATTTACTTAGGTAAAGTAAGAAAAATACTGCCCGGTTTAAATTCTGCGTTTATTGATATTGGATGCAGAAAAGACGCATTCCTTCATTATCAGGATTTGGGGTCGCATTTCAACACCCAACAGACCTTTATCAAGCAAATTTTAAAAAACGCTAAAAAGAAAATTTCTTATACAAAAATACAATTCGTACCGGAAATTGAGAAAGAAGGAAGTATAAGCGATGTGTTGACTGTAGGGCAGGAGCTTCTTGTTCAAATCATTAAGGAACCTATTTCAACTAAAGGCCCCCGGTTGACGGCAGAAATTTCTCTTGCCGGACGTTTTTTAGTTTTAATGCCTTTCGCAGAAAAAATCTCCATCTCAACGAAAATCAAATCGAACGAAGAACGCGCTCGTTTACGTCAACTGATACAAAGCGTTAAGCCAAAGTATTTTAGTGTAATAGTTCGAACTTCGGCGGAAACAAAGCGGGTGGCTGAATTGGATGGCGAGTTGAGGATGCTTATGAAACGCTGGGAGGAAACCTTGAATAAAATCCAGAAACTTAAACCCCCGGCTGTTATTTATGAAGAAACTGCAAGGGTTGTGGCGCTTTTGCGCGATTATTTTAATGAATCATTCGAGAATATCTATGTAAATGATCAGGATGTTTATAATAGCATCTGCGATTATGTAAGCGTCATTGCTCCGGAGAAGAAAGACATCGTAAAAATATATTCCGACGATTTACCTATTTTTGATAATTTCGGTATTACGAAACAAGTTAAATCTCTTTTTGCCAGAACTGTACCACTTAAGAGCGGCGCATACATGATTATTGAGCATACGGAAGCAATGCATGTAATCGATATCAATAGCGGAAACAGAACAAAAGGAAGTACGGAGCAGGAAACAACTGCACTTGATGTCAATATTACAGCGGCAAGCGAAATAGCCCGACAATTGCGTTTGCGGGATATGGGAGGGATTGTTGTGATTGACTTCATTGATATGCACGAATCGAATAATCGTCAATTGCTTTTTGATCACATGTCAAAATCGATGTTTAACGATCGAGCTAAGCATAATATATTGCCTCTCAGCAAGTTTTGCCTTATGCAGATTACGCGACAGCGTGTTCGCCCAATTCTCGAATTACAAACTTCAGAAAATTGTCCTACCTGTTTCGGAACAGGAAAAATCCAATCCTCTCTGTTATTTACCGATAAATTGGAAAGGAAAATTGATAATTTAACCAATAAACATCATATCAAAAAATTCTCTTTACAGGTACATCCATACGTAGCTGCCTATATTAATAAAGGTCTTATATCCTTGCGGTTAAAGTGGAAAATTAAATATTCGGCACGTTTGAAAATTATTCCCGACCAGAGTCTGGCATTTATGGAATATAAATTCTTCGATCCGGATAAAAATGAAATAGATATGCTGGAAGAAAAGGAAACAATGTGATTTATATCGTATCCGAAAAATATGCTTTAGGTAGCGGGCGACAATTGTATTGTGACGCCATGGATTCTCCATAACCTCCGGCCGAACGCAAAGCAATCAAATCATTTCGACTTACTTTGTTTAATTCCAAATCTTTACCAAAAACATCGGACGATTCACAGATCGGCCCTACCACATCATATATGCCCACTTCGTCGTTGCCGGTAATATTTTCTATCCTGTGATATGCATCGTACATGGCCGGACGAAGCAGTTCGGAAAAACCTGCGTCGAGAATCGCAAATTTTTTCACTTCTCCTTCTTTGACATACAACGCTCTTGCAATCAGTGAGCCACATTGCCCGACAATCGAACGGCCAAGTTCGAAGTGAATGTGTTGGCTTTTGCGTCGGTTGGTAAGTCTGTTAAATGCAGCAAAATAGCTTTCAAAATCAGGTATGGAAATATGGTTTGGATGATAATAATCAATGCCCAACCCTCCTCCAAAATTGACATGTTGAAGCGTAATGCCTCTTGCTTCCAAGTCATCCTGTATTTCATTGAAACGGATACTCAATGCTTGGAAAACCGACATATCCGTAATTTGCGAACCGATATGAAAATGAATGCCTGTAAGACTGATATTTTTCATGCAGGGAAGTTCGTCAAACAATGCCGGCAACATACCGGTATTGATTCCGAATTTGTTTTCCGACAGGCCGGTAGTGATTTTATGATGGGTGTGCGCATCCACGTTGGGATTGACCCGGAAAGCAATGGTGGCCGTTTTCCCTTTGGCTTCGGCCATTTCATTCAGAACGTGTAACTCGGCCGACGATTCCACATTGAAACAGGCAATATCGTTGTCCAATCCCAAATTGATTTCCCAGTCGGCTTTTCCGACGCCGGCAAAAACAATCTTGTCTGCCGGAAAACCGGCTTCTAAAGCAGCCTGTATTTCACCACCGCTTACGCAATCAGCTCCTAACCCGCTCGCAGCAATGATTTGCAACATGCGCGGATTGGCATTTGCCTTGATGGCATAATGGCAATGGAAGCCATATCTGTCTAATTCCGACAGCACGATGGACAATGTTTCCTGCAATAAATCAATGTCGTAATAGTAGAAAGGAGTGCTTAACTCTTTGAACTTGTCAATTGGGAAAATTCCTTTTATCATAATTATTTATTTTTTTGATTTATGTTGTTGCCCTGCATTTATTGATTAAATAGTCTGTCGCTTAATGCCTGAAGCGCTCTTTTTTTATCGGATGCTTTGATCAGCAACGATACGTTGTAGTTACTGCCTCCGAATGAGATCATACGCACAGGTATATCTCTGACAGCATCAATGATTTGAGCGGCAAAACCCACATTTTCCCACTTCAGATCGCCGACTACGCATACAATCATCATATCCCGATCGACCGTTACAGCGCCTAATTTTTTCAGTTCGGCAACGATATTTTCCAAAAACCTGTTATTGTCAATCGTAAGCGAAACGCCTACTTCTGAGGTCGTTACCATATCTATCGGCGTTTTATAATTCTCAAATATT
>Ga0082212_10002605_pt2 | contig 20805 bp, 16 predicted proteins | sample TergutNt197P3_FD_71548 | JGI IMG/M metagenome (GOLD analysis project Ga0082212, IMG submission 71548) | Neocapritermes taracua P3 segment gut microbial communities from Petit-Saut dam, French Guiana - Nt197 P3 | ecosystem: Host-associated > Arthropoda: Insects > Digestive system > Gut ... | reverse complement strand
GCGTGGCAGTCTCGCGTATCCGAAGGATACCGAGAGGTTTTTGATTATGAAGGCTGTTATGCCAAAAAACTTGAAAGCGAGAAAGAAGACTGGCCATGCCTGAATGGCCGGCGTGGGAGCCTCCCCCGCTTGGCACATCCGGCTCAGGCAACGCTTCGCCAAATGCTCTGACCCACCTGTATAGCTATTTCTATAGGGATTATGATGGTGATTCCTAATTTGTAAGTAGTTAGTGTCTAAAAATTTGTGATTTTTTTGTATATTTAGTGCAACAATTTAACAATATTTTTATATCTTGATCTAGATTTACAAATATTGACAAATTACAAAATTGTTGCATAATAATTTTAGAATCTATGGATGAAAAAATGATACAGAGACATGACTACATCAATATTTTGTCACACTACAGAGACAAACCAGTAATTAAGATAGTCACCGGGTTGCGACACTGCGGTAAGACTACTCTTTTCAAACAGTTCCAAGAGCAGTTGAAGAGGGAAGGGGTATCTGAAGAGCAGATACTAAACCTCAACTTCGCCGAGAGCGATCAGGGTATCCAAACCGGAAAAGACCTATACGACTACGTCAAGGCAAGGCTACAGGCCGGAACTAGGCTATATATCTTTTTAGATGGAGTTCACCTGCTACCAGGCTTTATCAGGACAGTATTTGGCCTATCCATGAAAAAAGAATGTGACATCTACATGGCAGGCCCAAGTGCGCATTTGCTGGATGAAGAACATACCGCCACCCTCTCCGGAAGGTATGTAGAAATAAAAATGTTGCCCCTATCCTTCAGTGATTACGTATCTGCCCACACAGGCGACAAAGACGTTGCAGGTCTCTTTGAGGATTTCATAACCAACAGCGCGCTACCTTACGCATTAGAGTTGCCAAATCAAAAAGCTAGAAATTATTATCTAAATGGCATATATGACACCATTATTTTGAGAGATGTTGTCGCAAAGAGCAGGTATCCCGACCTAGCACTGCTACAGGGTTTGCTGGGTTATCTGGCAGAAAACATTGGGGTTACATGTTCGACAAAGAGTATTTTGGATGGGCTTATCTATTCAGGTATCAAATTATCATTTCATACCCTCGAAAGCTACATAGCCATGCTTACCGACACATCGATCATATATAGAATGGGTCGTTACGACATCAAAGGAATACAGTATCTAAAAACAGGGGATAAATACTACGCCTCAGACATCGGATTTCTGACAGCCATCCTTGGAAAAAATAAATTAAACCCCGGACAAATAATTGAAAACATGGTTTTCCATGAACTCCTGCGGCGGGGAAACGAAGTATGTATCGGAAAGGTTGGAATAAAAGAAGTTGACTTTGTTTCCATCGGCCAACAAGGGATTGAATACTACCAAATAGCAGAAACCGTGGTGTCTGCAGATAACATATTACTAAAGCATGAACTAGCACCACTAAAATCGATAAAAGATCATCACCCCAAATTCCTGCTAACCCTCGACCCCACCCCCCAAAAAACCCACAACGGAATCAGACAAATGAATGTGTTGGAGTGGTTGGTTACTTGTCAGTAAGTGACGAGTTTTCATACCAAGTTGCACCCAAACGGGAGCAACTTGGTATGACGGCAATGCGAAAGCAGTGCCCGCAAGTTTTTGAAAATACGGGCTTTGCTCGTGTTTGCAAAAATTCTCTCGGTATCCTTCGCTTTGCTCGGATACACGAGGCAGTCACGTTGCCCTTTCTTGCAATTTGGTATTTCAAATCGCTGTTTGTCTGGTTGCTGGGTTACGTTCATTATGGCGTTTCGCGTTCAAAGCCATTTGAACGCAACCTAGTTTCAGTACACCAGCTTTGCTGTGTACCTAGCTATCATAAGTTCTTCGTTGGTGGGTATTACGCATACTGCCGTGCGAGAGCTTGGTTTAGAGATTAGTCTATTTTCCTTACTGCGACTGGCATTTGCCTCTTCGTCTAGTTGGATACCCAGGAGATTCTTTATCCTGCCACAAACACAAGCCCTAACGCCGGGGCTATTTTCGCCGATACCGGCGGTGAAGGTAATGGCATCAATACCATCCATCGCCGCGGCATACGAACCAATATATTTGACGATGCCATAGCAAAGTAATTCAAAGGTGAGCCTGGAATGGTCGTTTGTGGCCATGCTGTCTTCAATATCCCGGCAATCGCTACTAAAACCAGAAACCCCCTGCAATCCACTCTGTTTGTTTAGCATTGTATTTAGAGCTTTGGCATCTAGCTTTTCTTTTTCCATCAACATTATGATTGCGCCGGGATCGATTGTGCCACTGCGCGTACCCATGATTACTCCCTCCACTGGTGTCAACCCCATTGATGTATCTATTGACTTACCTCTATCAACCGCTGTGATGGATGACCCGTTGCCCAGGTGACAAGTGATGATTTTTAGTGAGTCTAGTGGCTTGCCCAACAGTACTGCAGTATGTTCGGCAACGTAGCGATGACTAGTTCCGTGAAATCCATAGCGGCGGATTCCATGTTTTTTGCATACTTCATGGGGTAGGCCATAGGTATAGGCATAGTCAGGAATGGTGCTATGGAATGCTGTATCAAATACTGCTACCTGTGGCTTTCCGGGAAATATTTCCATTGCTGTTTTGATGCCTAGCACGTTGGCTGGGTTGTGAAGTGGGGCGAGGGCGGAAAGTTCTTCAATTTCATCCAGCACCTTTGGGGTTATTAACATTGGGTCTCCAAAGTGTGACCCGCCGTGGGCTACCCTGTGTCCGACACCTCCAACATCTCTTCCTTTTAATGCTGTTTTGCTGAGTTCATCCATGATTATCTGTAGAGCGTCTTTATGGTCTTTCATGTCTTGCTCTACACGCCCTTTTTCGCCTTGGATAGTCCACCTGACAAAGCCTTCGGGAAGGCCAATGCGTTCTGCAATACCATCCGCAAGTGTAGTTTCATTGGTCATTTCAATGAGATTAAACTTGAGGGAACTTGAACCTGCGTTGAGGGTCAGAATGATCACGGGGCCTCCTTGTGATTACAAATTAACATCTATTGCTATAGACTATACTACATGCTAATTATTACTCACAATTTACAGCAAGTTTACAGATTATAGGGTGACAATAATAATGACCAAGATTGGTCTTTTAATGGAGAATACATGCTCAACATGAGAAACGTTGCAATCACTTCCCTGCTTTTGGTAGCAGGGCTTCCCGCTGTGGCTCAAACCCCCAAGATCACTGGCCTAGCCCAAGTCTGGTATACGCAGATGATGGACAACAACCTCCGCCTCAACTCTACAAGGCAACCTAGTTCTAGTATCTTCAATTCTAGGTTTAATGAAAACGGCTTTACAGTCAGAAGAACTGAAATTAAGGCCGCTGGTAGTGTTGGCGATGACATTGATTGGGAGGTAATGTTTGACCCCTCAATTTCTGGTGACCCAGTTCTGCAAGATGTTTTCATTAAGTACAAGTTGCCCAATAAGATTGAGTTTAGGGTTGGCCAGTTTAAGCGCATGACAACATGGGAAGGTATGCAATCGTCTTCTGATCTACAAATGATCGAGCGGTCGATGCTGGCTCGCCAGTTCGGTGACGTACGAGATAGAGGCGCAGTAGCAAGCATGGGCTTTGGCGATTCCAAGGGCTTCAATGGTCGCGCAAACCTAGGTGTTTTCCAGGGCGACGCAGGGAAAAACCTTGATTCCAACCCACAAAAAGACGTGGTTGTTAGGCTAGACATGAACTACGGAAGCAATCACCAATTTGGCCTATACACATTGCAGGGTGTATCTAATTCGGCTGACAAGGGTGCATTATCTGCTGGAACTTTTGCCGGCACCGGAAATTTTCCGACAGACAAACAAATGATTGACAATTTTGATAAGACAGACCAGTTAGGGGCTTTTTACCGGTTCCAAACTAAAAAAATACATACTTCCGTAGAGCTTATTACGGGGACTCTGGGAAGGGTGTTGCCTACAGTAGGGTCGCCAGCACCTAGCATCAGCTTTCACAAGACCCATTTGGATCAAAAATTCCTGGGCTACGTAGGTACATTTGGCTACACCTTCGGTAGACATTCTTTTGTTGGTCGATATGACTACCTGAACTATAACTCAGGAGATGACTGGTACACGACTTCTAACCCCTACATCGTTACTGAAAATGGTGCCATAAGCGACTACACCCCAGAATATAATGAAATTACTGTTGGCTATACCTATGCGTTTAACCCCGACAGGATTAGGGCCGCTAACATCAAGGTCAACTATGTCAACCGCACTAGTGCAAACTTTCTGAGGCCAAGGGCAGGGCAAACTGGCGAGCAGGGCGGGGATACCCTATATCTTTGCTTCCAAGTCAGCTTTTGATAGCTGAATCTGTTCCTCTTGCAAAAGCCCCGGTTTTGAAACAACGGAGTTGGTAGGGAGGTTGCTCAGTGCTCGCAAGGCTTTGACGCATGCGTCAAGGTCTTACGAGCACTACGTGCTTCTGGGAGTTGCCCTATTTCACAAATTACTGCTACTAAGCAGGATAGGTGGATGTGAAGGCACAGACGAGAAACTGGGTTTTGAAATTATCTTAAAAGCTAAACAGTAGAGCCATTTTCAAAACTGGAAAAAACCCCAGTTTTGAAATTAGCTCTATAAATCAAACAATTCATTAATATCTGCATCCTTAATAACTCTGTGAGATTTCTTCTTTGCATTAGCCAGCATTGAGCGCATTTTTTCGTCAATGGATCTTTTCAGCAGTTCTTCAAAGTTTACTCCGCGCAACTTAAAAAACAGCGTTGGGTCTGCATCAAAACGGGCACCAATGGCATACAAAACTGCGGCCACATGTTTGCACAAATACGCCCAGTCAGGACAGGAACAGGAGAACACAATTTCTTTCGGGCTTGGAAAAAGCTCAGATCCTTTGAATAATTCATCCAGGCCTTTGGGAAATTTGCCCTCAATTAATGCCTGCAAATTATCTATTCTGTGTCCACATCTGGTAGAAAGTTCGACCCATTTGGCCGCATCCAGGGGGGATATTGTCACTTCTACTGTGTAGACCTTTGTGCCCATCACAAGCGCTTTGATAACCCCTCTGTCGATTTTTAGGTCGATGACGAAGCCATTTCTGACATAGGTACGTCCTCTCTCAAGGCGGTACTGAAAATCTGCGTACGATTCGATATTTTCTATCCAGGCCACTCCCCACCATGTTTTAGCAATCTTTTTGCCCTCTATGACCACAGGAGCTATATCAGGAGTTTTTTTTCTGCGCTTTATGATTTCTTTTTCGGCATTAGCGCGTTTTGTCGAAACTGGCACATAGTCAAAGTATCCCCACATTTTTTTGCCTCCTGTCAGAGCCTAAACAGCGAAAGGAGTTCATCATTGCTAAGTTCGGTTATCCATGCTTCACCGGATGCGGCAATGAGTTCCCCAGCAAATTTTTGCTTTTGCTCAATCATCTGGTCAATCTTTTCTTCAATCGTGCCCTTTGCAATAATTTTATGCACCATGACATTCTTTGTCTGACCAATGCGGAAGGCCCTGTCTGTAGCCTGGTTCTCGACGGCAGGGTTCCACCATCTATCAAAGTGGATGACATGGTTTGCGGCGGTCAAGTTCAAGCCAACACCACCCGCTTTCAGAGATAAGACCATAAATGGCACGTATTCCGCACCATTGAACTGTTTGACAAGCTCGGTGCGTTTTTGGACGCGGGTTCCGCCGTGTAGAACCAACCCCCCCCGTCCGAAAACCATTGCAAGGTATTCGGCTAGCGGTTCAGTCATTTCTTTGAACTGTGTAAAAATCAGAACGCGTTCCCGCTTTTCTCGAATCGTTTCGCAAATTTCGCCCAGTAGCTCAAATTTGCCGCTTGCCTTTTCCTCAAACCCGCTCTGTCCCAGGTACTGGTCTGGGTGATTGCAGATTTGCTTAAATTTCATTATGCTGGCAAGCACAAGCCCTTTTCGCGAGATGCCCTCTGCTTCGACCAGGTTGCGCTCCAGCATATCGACCAGTTGGCTGTATAGGGCTAATTGCTTTTTGCTAAGCCCAGCGTAGTCCTTAATCTCGATTTTGTCTGGCAGATCACTTATTACGGATTTATCAGTTTTTAAACGACGCAAAATAAAAGGACTGATTATTTGCCGCAGACGGGAATACGAATCGGCCTCACCCATCCCCTTTACAAAATCAGAAAATTCTTTACGTGTTCCTAATAGTCCAGTATTCAGGAAATCGAATATTGACCACAAGTCTGACAGACGGTTCTCAATAGGTGTACCGGTCATAGCTATCTTGTGCAAAGCGGGTATCTGTTTTACTGCTTTTGTCTGTTTTGTTGCTGGATTTTTAATAGCCTGAGCTTCGTCCAGTACAATGGTGTCCCACTTGTGGCTCCGCAGATTTTCCATCCGAACTGCCATTCCGTACGTGGTTATGAAAAGATTTGCAGACTCTAAATCGAATTTGGCATCCTTCGAATGTAAAACACTATATCTAAGGCTCGGAGCAAATTTATCTATTTCACTTTTCCAGTTGCCGATTAGCGATGCGGGAATTATTAATAGTGCCCTAAAATCGGCTCTTTGGCGGACGTGCTCCAAAAGTGCGAGTATTTGGACAGTTTTGCCAAGGCCCATATCATCGGCGAGCAACGCGCCAAACCCAAAGTTACGCATCAAAGCAAGCCAATCGAACCCTTTTTGTTGATAATGGCGCAACTGTGCTTTGAAATCGCCTCCAACGCTCAAACCCTCTATTTTTTCAGGGTTGAGCATTCGGTTTATCGCGTTGGCCAGCCATTCGCCGTTTGATAGTTCTGCCGTCTTGATTTCCTTGTTTAATGTTTTACCCCCAAGCCCAAGTTGCATTCTCATCGCATCGGCTAGCGTCAGGCCATCTCTCCCTGCCAACTCATCTGCACTTTCATAGACGTGCAAAATCTCACAAAGTTTTTCGTGGTCAACTTCAACCCACCTACCTTTTAGAAAGGCCAGGCCCTCAGTCTGTGCCAGCAGGCCCTCAACCTCCTCCCTAGTCAGTTGCTCATCGCCCAAATAAATGTCGGGATCAAAAGAGAGCATCGCATCAAGGCCAACGACAGATGGTTGTTTATTCCCAACAGTGATAACTGTGCGAATCGCATTGGTTTTTTTAAGCCACCAATTTGGCATACGGCACATAACGCCACATTCCTCGTACAGCGGGATTTCTCGCAAAAACGTATACGCATCGTCCGCTGAAAATTTTAATGGAGAAAAAAGCTCTCCGCTTTCTACAAGGCCGGAAATGAAATCACTTTTGTCTGCAACCTTGCTAACCGATGACATGAGCTGTAAGATCATTTCATCGTTGCCTTTGTACTCAATCAGCGCGTTCTTGAGGGGAAGGTGCTTTGCTTTGCGATTTCCGGCATCAACGCTGTATGTGGAGAGGAAAGCAAACGGATAGTCTTCGGACTTGCTCTCTACAAGATGGAAAAACACCCTTCCAGCAACATTTATTTTTGAATCATTTGCTTTAAGAAATTCCGCGACAGTTCCATCGTAGCAGGCTAACTCGGTGTTAAAAATATTGGACAGTTCTTGCCAATATTTTTTTATCCATTTGAAGCTAATGTGCTCAATTCCATGAACAAAGGGGACTCTGTGCAGAATTGACAAAAGTTCTTCATCCGATGGTTTCGGTGCACATCGAGTAAATTCAATATCAGGATCCCGAGACAAAGAGTTGAGAAAACTGGCCGCAATATTGTGAAGAAATGCGATCGATGGGTGCATGTCAGCGTTTTTAGGCTCAAAACCGAAATAGAACAGCGTTTTGTATCCGTCACTTCCGTCAGTCCTAAATCGCTCGGCCAAATTGCCACCATCGTATCGATGTTCATTTTCTGTACTGACATAGTCAAGCGTTACCCCTTTTTCAATATAGACTGCAATGAGTTCGCGATACATTTCACACCTCTGTCAATGTGAAATAATAGCAGAACTTAATACCGAGCTAATTGCAAAACCCAGGTCAAAGGGAGGATTATGAATTTGCGTTATAGCAGTTGTACTGACATAAAAGAGGCTATAAAAAGTTGAGTTGCTATATACTTCTAAGATGAAGTTTAGTGCGATATTAAGTTCAATCTTGGCTATCAGTGCAGGGGCTTCAGTTGGGGCTGTTTCCCGATGGCTACTTGGGCTTGCCCTTAATACAATTTTTCCGCCAATCCCACTCGGCACTCTGGTGGCAAATCTGATTGGTACATACTGCGTTGGTCTGGCAATTAGCTTTTTTGTCTTTTCTACCGGGCTTGCACCAGAGTGGAGACTGTTTATAATTACTGGATTTTTAGGCTCGCTGACCACCTTTTCTACTTTTTCAGCCGAAGTAGTTGCTCTTTTGCAGGAGGGGCGCATTGGAATGGCCGCAGTTGCGGCAATGCTACATCTCTGTGGGTCTCTCGCAATGACATTCCTTGGCATCGCCAGTTTTTCTGCTTTGCGACAGACATAACACTGAATGATTATCTATCTAGCTGTTGCAATCTTTCGGCTTCGAATGCTGTGCGCAGTGGTTCGAGGATTGGTTCTATCTGCCCCTGCATAAAGGTTTCTAGTTGGTGAATCGTTACATTTATGCGATGGTCGGTCACTCGGCTCTGGGGGAAGTTGTAGGTTCGTATCTTTTCTGAGCGGTCTCCGCTACCTACCTGAGATTTTCTTAGGGCAGACTCTTTTGCATCTTGCTCTTCCACAAGTTTTTCAAGTAGACGAGAACGCAGGACTGTCATTGCCTTTGCTAGATTTTTTAGTTTGCTACGCTCATCCTGGCACTGAACTACTGTGTTGGTTGGTAAGTGGGTAACTCGGACGGCAGAATATGTTGTGTTTACCCCTTGGCCTCCCTTGCCTCCAGAACAAAATTCATCTATCCTGAGGTCTTTTTCGTTTATCTGAATGTCTACTTCTTCGGCTTCTGGCATTACTGCCACAGTTGCGGCTGATGTATGAACCCTGCCTTGGCTCTCAGTCTTGGGAACTCTCTGCACTCTGTGAACACCTGATTCAAATCTAAAGAGGCTAAATGCGCCATTGCCTTCAATTTGGGCAATGACCTCTTTGATGCCTCCCATGTCGGCTTCATTTTCGTCTAGCACTGATACTTTGAATCCACGCCTCTCTGCAAATCTTACATACATCCTAAATAGCTCGCCTGCAAACAAAGCGGCTTCTTCTCCGCCTGTTCCTGCCCTTACTTCCAGAATCACATTGCGGGCATCTTTTGGGTCCTTAGGTATCAATAGTCGCCTTAGCCCTTCTTCGCCTTCTTGAATAGATTTTTTCAAACTTGGTATTTCACCCTGAGCCATCTCTTTGAGTTCCGGGTCTGAGTCTCTGTCAGAAATGATCGATTCGGCCCCCTCCAGTTGTTTAATGAAACTTCTCTGGGTTGACCATGCAACAACTACAGGCTCTAGCTCTGCCCTGAGTCTAGTCAATTCAATTAGTCGCTTTGAGTCGCTAACATAGCCATGGTCTTGGAGTTGAGCTTCAACCTCCTGAAATTTGGCCTCTAGAGCTTCTAGCTGATCCTGCATTCTATCCTTTCATAGCAATCTAACTCTAACGGAATTACTTTTTTTGAGACAAAAATAAAACGAGCCGATACACATCGGCTCGTTTTCAGAAATGGCAACGCTACTTGTTTGCGGTTGTCTTTGCGTACTTCTTGTGGAACTTCTCAACCCTGCCTGTGATGGCTACTTCTCTTTGCTTACCAGTATAGAATGGATGGCAGGCCGCACAGGTTTCTACGCGCAACTCTGGTTTGGTTGAGCGGGTATTAAACTCGTTGCCACAGACACAGTGGACAATTACTTCGTGCATTGTAGGATGAATATCTGGTTTCATGTTACTGGACTCCTAAGGACACCATGGCATAATCTCACGTTGGTACTTTACTACGGTATTGACAAATTTTCAAGGTTTATTTTTCTAGTGGGATCGACCCAATACGCCACTGGATATAAAATTAATTCGACCACATAAAAAATCAGGAGGTCTACAAGTGGCTCTTCTAACAAACAAATTTATTTCACCATGCTAATCGATGCTCATTGCCACTTGACTGGCAACTACCAAAAGGACACTGATACGGCCAACATTCTTAGCCGTGCTATGACTGCTAACGTGGCAGGCATGATTGCGGTTGGGACTGACCTGGAAGATTCCAAAGAATTGCTGGAACTGGCAAAGAAGTATACAAATATTCGCCTTTCGCTGGGCATCCACCCCCATGAGGCAAAAACTTGGATGCCGGATACCGACCGTGGATTAATTGAACTTTTTAGTTCGCCACTGGCTCTATTTGTGGGAGAAACTGGCCTAGACTGGCACTATGATTTGAGTTCTAGGGAGCAACAGGAAAATGTATTTCGTAATCAGATCAGATTAGCAAAAACTATTAACAAACCCCTGATGGTTCATACTCGCTCAGCTCCGACTGCTACAATAAAAATATTGGAAGAAGAGGGAGCGTCCCAAGTGGGAGGTATCATACATTGTTTTACTGAGGGCGTTGACTTCGCAAAGAGAGCTGTAGGCTTGGGTTTTTACATCAGCTTTTCTGGCATTTTGACCTTTCCTAAAAATAATGAATTGATTAAGGAAGCGGCTATGTGGGTTCCAGAGGATAGACTGTTGGTAGAAACTGACGCGCCATTTCTGGCTCCAATCCCGCATCGGGGAAAGCACAACGAGCCAGCTTATGTAACCTACACTGCAAAATGCCTTGCAGACCTGCGTGGATGTGACTTTTCGCGGATCGAGATAGCTACCACCAACAATCTAGAGGCTTTATGTGGCTGGCGACCTGAGGAAAATAGTGAATTAACCTAATGATACCAAGTTGCACCCGATAGGTAGCAACTTGTATGAGCTACAATAAGTTAAACTGCTGTATATAATTTGGTTATAGATTTGATGCAAACTGCAACAATTTTCCTCAGAGAATGCAATTTCCCAAATTCCTGAAAAAAGTTACAGATATAGCGTTTACGCCACTGTTAAATGATTCTTGAAAGCTAAAATCGAGTTGGCACAGCTTTCGCTTGTTGCATAACGGGGATAGATTGTTCTTCCCCCCAAATTTTAGCAGGAGGTAGTTATGTTTTCGTTTTTTGGCCAAACCCACGCCCCTAGGTTAGTAGCACTGTTAGTTCCGGCGGCCATTATCTGTCCAGCCCCTGCATTTGCCCAAGAACCTGATGAATACCTTGGGGAGCGACCAGAACAATATGCAATGGTGCGACACATGGAAGGCAATATTAGGATAAGCAAGGGGGGGAGTTTTGAAGAACTCACAACTGGTACTCCCATAGCAGAAGGGGATATTATCGACAGCTATGGGCGCGGCATCATTCAATTTGGGGATGGTAGCAGGATGGCCTTTGGCGAGCGCACCCGCCTAGAGGTTGCCACCCTCTTTGATGATCGGGATGGTAGCATACAAGCCCTGTTTCGGTTAGAACAAGGGCGGATTAGGCTATTAATTGGCCCGCAGAGCGGAGCCTATTTCAGGATAGATACGCCATCAGGTGGTATAACCCTCGAAAGCAGGTGCAATGCCAGTCTAGAGGTTGGGTCAGACCGCTCGACTCGTTTGAAGGTTTTTTCTGGCATTGTTGCATTTCGCAACAAAGTTGATGTCGGCAGTATACGAGCGGGCGAACGCTTAGTGATATACAGCGAAAACGACCGTCTAGATCGTGCGAGGACATTCAACACCTACGATCAGGATGCCTTTGAAGTTTGGGCTGAACGGCAAATAACCTATACAAGGTCTGAAAACAGTCAATACGTTCCTTCTGAAATCAGATACTATGCCGACACCCTCGACAACCTTGGAGAATGGGTACGTGTGGTAGATGTTGGCTGGTGCTGGCGACCACGCGTCACCGTTGCAGGGTGGAGACCGTACTGGCGAGGCCACTGGGGGGCATATAGGGGGGGAATGACATGGGTTAGCTACGATCCCTTTGGATATGTTACACACCACTATGGGCGTTGGGGATGGAGTTCCGGCTATGGTTGGTACTGGATACCAGGAGTTTATTACAGCCCTGCTTGGGTTGCATGGAATGTAGTAGACAGTTTCTTTGGCTGGGCACCATTAGGCTACTACAATCGCCCAGTTTATTGGGGATACAACAACTGGCACCATGACCTTTGGAATGTGGTTCACATCAGGAATATTCACAACAGAAGCTTATACAACCATACGATATGGGACAGAAGCGTGAGTAGCCACTTCCCCAGTTATCAGGTGGGCAACAGAAGTCTCGCTCCAGCTTGGAGGCAAGGCCCCCTGATTGTTACTCGACAGGAGTTTATTAACCCAGATGCCAACCTGTTCCGGAGAGCCTTGTCTAGAGAAGTAGCAACCCAAAGAATAATAGCCTATGAGCGACAGGCAGGTAGGCAACTGGTAATCAGGAGGGATGTGGTTCCAAATAGCCCAAACAATCCTAGTGGCTCCCGCAGTGTAATTGGAAATCGCCCCTTTGAAGATCATTCCACTCGGCGAGTCCTGATAGAACGACCTGTGACTAGGGTTACTCCTAGGCCATCAGGACCCACAGGGGGTGGTAGTCGGACTGCACCAGGAAACAACACCGTACGAACACCTGACAGAAACACAAGTCCATCCGACCCACGCCGAAATATCGACACAACCAATCGCAGTGTTGATATGAGGGATACAAGGAGGGGAGAGGCTCAATCAGGACAAGGTCGCCAGACCAACACTCCGCCTCCGTCTCGCCCACCTGAAACTAGAACACCAAGTAGGTCGGATGCCCCGCCTCCGTCTCGCCCACCTGAAACTAGGCCACCAAGTAGGTCGGATGCTCCACCAAGTCGAGCCACAGATAGGGAGGCAACGCGTGAAAGCAGACAGAGTAGCCCAAGTAAGGCTCCATCAACAACTACTCCAGCACCTTCAAGAACTTCACCTCCGCCTTCCAGAAACGCATCGCCACCAGCAAGGAGTAACCCACCAGCCCGCACCTCCCCGCCTCCAGACAGGAGTAGGAGCGTAAGGCGGTAAATACACACTTGTGAGCCTCTTGCAAAACCAATGAGTATTTTGAATTTCAAAAGCCAATCGAGCCACACTGGCGTATGTCCTTTCGCAAGATTTCCCGCATTGGTAGGTAGCATATAGCAGTTCCCATATTACGTGGCATCATACCCACAATGTTTATACCAAGTTGCTACCATATGGGCGCAACTTGGTATAAATAATTGGCCAATGACCAAAACTGATTACAAATTTGCTACCTTGGTGTCGAACTCCCATTAGTTAATTTGCTTTAATATATCGGAATTGCTACAATGGTTTATTCGGAAAGTAAATGGCAAAAGTAAAAAACAACAAGGTAGAAATACAAACCATTTTCAAAGAGGCATGCGACAGAAGAGAATCTCTCATTTTTGTCACACCTTACCTGAGGTTTGAGTCCAATTTTGTACACTTGGATGGCCATGAAGTCCACGCCAGAGTGACACTGGGAAGGGGCGATGCGCTGTCAGCACTGAGTGTTGTTGACCTTAAATTACGGTTTCCATATGCCTACAGCTTCTTGGAAGCCCCCGCAAAATTGTTAGGGCCAGGGCTTTATGAAGGCATCAGAACCATAAGGTTTGCTCTGCCTGCAATGCTTTACGAACATGACGACCGCAAGTCTTTTAGGGTCGATCGGGGTGTTGGAAATATTATTGCAACTATAGGTACACCAGCTAACCAAATAATTGTTGCTTCGGTAGTAGATATAAGTGCCCATGGTGCAAAACTGAGCATCAGAGACGGTGTGCATAATTCAGACCTAAAAGCAAATGACAAAATTTCTCTCTCTATTCCAATACCTGGTATTGTCACGATCAATATCAACGCCATCATTCGCTACATGGAAAATGGAGAATTTGGGCTTGAATATACTAGTAGGTTACCTGCTTCGACAATGGATCCACTTGGCAGTTGGATTTTTATTAAACAAGAAGAAGAACGAGGGCGCATCGATTTCCGTAGGAGCCAAAACGAACATTGGACAGACGGCGAGGTTGATGGCACAGGCCGCACCAAGGATCAAGGTGGCATTCTTGCCATTACTAGTGATGATGCTCTTGAAGAGGCTCTCAAAAAATTATTGTCAGAAGAAAACAAGTTTTATAGGGCACAGCCCACAGCCGGTTCCATTAAAAAATTGCTAGAAAAAAGGCCACACTTAGTAATTTTTCATATTCCTGACAATAATTTGGAAGTAAGGCGACTGTCGAAATCGCTGATTGGCCTCATCCCTATGGATATACCTACACTGCTAATGGGTACTGGGATTGACAGCGAAGCACTTTCCGAGCTGGGACAGGAATGGAAAGTTGCATCCTCAATTGTCTATACAAAAGAAAGAGGTATTCTCATACATCGACTTGTTTTGGGAATGATTCGCAAGCACTTTGGACATGGCGAAAGCCCAATGGCCCCAAAAGATTTTTAGCGGAGAAAAGATGAAAGATGGTCTTACCTTTGAAATATGCCTTGATTCTGCTGAGTCTTGTGCAAAAGCACAAGAGGGCGGGGCAGATCGCGTAGAGCTTTGTTCTGCACTAATGGAAGGTGGGCTCACCCCCAGTTGTGGCATGATAAAAGAGGCTAGAAAACTACTAACTACTACCAAACTTTTTGTGATTATTCGCCCTAGGGGCGGAGATTTTTGCTATTCGGACACTGAGTTTGAGGCAATGGGGCATGATATAGCGATGGCAAAAGAACTAGGGGCAGATGGCATTGTCGTTGGCATACTTATGCCGGATGGTTCCATAGATGTTAAGCGCACCAGCCACCTTGTTAAACTGGCTCGTCCACTACCGGTAACTTTTCATCGTGCTTTCGATATGGCAAAAGACCCCTTTAAGGCGTTAGAAGAAATCATATCTATGGGTTGTGAACGCATTCTCACGTCAGGCCAAGAATCCAGTAGCCTTGAGGGCACTGACTTGCTGGCCGAACTGATAGTGCGAGCAGGTGATAGAATTATCATCATGCCTGGTGGCGGCATCAGAGAAAGAAATATTAAAAAAATTCGCGACCTTACTGGTGCAAAGGAATTTCACTTCTCGGCTTTTGAATCTGTTGAAAGTAAGATGACCTTTCGTAATACAAGGGTGTTCATGGGCGGTACGCTACGTCCCCCTGAATATTCTCAAAATTTAACTAGTCGATCCAGAGTTAGTACATACATTGAAAAGGCAACAGAGTAAAATAATCTACAGGAGGTTTCAAATGAAGTTACTAAAAATCAGCCACCTCGGAATTGCTTCTCCTTCCTTGCAGAGTGCAATGGAGAACCTAGACCGCATTTTCGGCATCAAGCAAGAACATATTGAAGAAGTTGCCGATCAAAAAGTTCGCACCGCTTTCTATCCAATTGGTGAGAGCACCCTAGAATATCTGGAGAGTACAGACCCCGAAGGCCCCATTGGAAAATTCTTAGAAAAAAAAGGGCCTGGGATACACCACTTGGCTTTTGAAGTCGATGATGTTGATGCCGCTGTCCAAGAGCTCCTAGACAAAGGTATTCAAATGATTGATAAAGCTCCGCGAAAGGGAGCGCATGGAAACCGCATTGCATTTATTCACCCAAAGGAAACTGGGGGAGTTCTTATTGAGATTTGTCAGCCTAGTGAAAAGCACTGAACATTGAGGCAATTTCAAAACCATGTTGTATGTCTGCGCCTCCATTTCGCCGTGCCCTCCAAAGTAGCACCCGGCTTTATATTGGTACAGCCTACCAACTCCGTTGCTTCAAAACCCTGACGGGTTTTGAAAATGACTTATTAACTAACAGCTTTTGGATGGGGCATGTCTTTTATCTCGCGATTTTTTTCTGGCTCTAAGGATGAAAACCTGCCGGGTCTGGCAGAACTATTAGAGGCAAGGGGCGTTGCCCCCCAAGCTCTAAATTTTGATGAGAATTTTTTTAGGGACTTTGATTCATTAAAGGCTTCTGAAAGGGCAACGGTAGCTGATGCCATTGCTTCCCTTGTTGCGCAAGGGCTTCCCATGCCACCGCCATGGAGCGAAGCTCAATATGAGCTTCTTCCAAAAATAATTCCTACATGGCAGGGCGAGCGCGATCCATATTATTACCATCCATGCTTCGACAAACTTTCCAAGATGTTGCTGGCAAGTGGGCAACCTGTGCCACCAGAATGGTTTGTAATATGGGACATTGGTGAAGATGAGGCGATGGACATCGCAACTGACCATCTGGAAGAGCTATCGAAAGAAAAGCCCTTTGTAAGATTGTCTACAGGAATTTATCGTTCAGATTTTGGGGATGGAATAGACTCATCACGAGTGCTGTTGGCACATCATTGGAATCAACTTTTCCCCGGTCAAAATACTTTTATAGCCATTCCAACAGTTGACACCCTACTGGTTGCACCTCAGATTTTATTGCCGAAACTTGCAGAGGCGATCGGTGAATCGGTTAGTAACTCAATGAAGGAAACAGGTCAAGACTTGTTGGCAGTCACCATGTATCAATGGGTTGATGGCAAGCTAATGCCTGCGAGCCTACAGGAACCCCATCCCATGATTCAGCCACAGCGCGAATTTCGCCAGATGGATACTGTGGCGGCATATAACGCTCAAACTGAGCCTCTGGCAAAAATGCAGATTGGCGAACCTTGTTCTTTAGGTTTAATCAAGACACAGCAAGGTCGGACGCTGACTTTGACTACTTGGATCGAAGGTAGACCTGCTATTATACCTGACTCTGACCTATTGGCTTTTATGTCCGCAAAGGGAAGGCCCCTAGGGCTTTACTGGAGGCAGACCATACCTCGCCTAAACCGAATAAAGGGAGTCCATGTAGACATTTGGGGACCCAGAAGATTGCTTTTTAGTGAATTTCCGAACGCTGAAGAGATGGAGCAGTTAGAATGTTTTGCCCCATCAGATGTCCATGCACAACTTCTTGACCCCAAGGCAACCAGACAACAGAATCGCCCCCCGCAATCCCAGCAAAACCACGCCGCTTCTGCCTCTGCTTCTTCCAACAGCCCCGTGCCAGCCCACCTGCGGGGTTTGAGCCTAGGTGTGCAGGGCGATACTCAAGATTGAATAATGCGCTGTTTAGACTTATTAAAAAGGCAAACTTCATATGACAGTTTTTGAGGATAGAGCCTCTCTTCTGAGCTAATTGGATAGTCATGTCTTGCAATGTACTTACTGTCGTTGAACTTTTGGAGCATCAATCAATTTGTCGTGTGACATCGGCTGGGGGAAACATTTCAGGTGCTTCATGGCTCAAAAACCTCTTGGTGCGTGCCGCTAGTGCATCCAAATCCTGAAGGAATCTAACCCTCTCTAGCTTTATGCTACGCATCTGTATCTCTAGTTTGACAACGTGTTCTTGGGCTTCTCTTACGAGTTCTTCAGCCTGAAATCTAGCCTCTTTTTGAATTAGGTCGCTCTCTCTCTGCGCCATTTCCATCCATTCTTCTTTAGTCTTTTGAGCCTGCATAAGCGTTTCTTTGAAGATGCGATCCTGATCCTGATACTGCACAATGCGCTCACGTAAATCCATTACTTCATTGCGTAATTGTTGGTTTTCTCCCAGCAGATCTTCCCAGTCAGAAGCCACTTCCCGCAAAAAATCGTGTACCTCGTTGGAGTTTAGTCCCCTGAAGGTGACTTCAAACTCACGCCGCTGTATGTCTCTGGGTGTATATTTCATAAATATCCATGCAATCAGGCTTGCCTTAATAGTCCCTTCAGAAACATAAGCAAAAATATTGCCAACAATGGGCTGAAATCCATTCCACCAAATGTTGGCAAAATTACCCTAAATGGTAATAACAATGGATTTGTTATTGAATGTACCATTCTTGTGACAACATGGTTTTTGGCGGCAGGAAACCAAGTTAGGATGCTACCCAAAAGTATCACCCATACAAGGCATTTCAACAACCAATCTGCGATAATCAAAGGCATGGACAAAATTCCTCAAATAATGATGATAACTTAATTATGCGGAGACTTGGATGAGAATTGGAATATCTTGTTATTCGACCTATGGTGGCTCTGGTGTCGTGGCAACCGAAGTTGGCAAGGCGATGGCGGCCAGAGGCCATGAAGTGCATATTTTAAGCCCCTCACTGCCCCCCAGATTGATTGGCTTTGAAGACCATGTAACCTTCCATGAAGTCTCTGCAAACCCATATCCACTTTTTGAAACAGACCTTTTTTCTATCGCCCTAGCATCCATGATGGCTGATGTGGCCGATAGGCACCAATTGGATATCATCCATGCCCACTACGCCATACCCCACGCTAGTGCCGCCCTACTGGCACGGATGGCGCTAGATAACAAAATAAAAGTTGTAACAACCCTCCATGGTACCGACATTACAGCAGTTGGAACCCATCCCAGCTACTTGCCAATGGTAAAGCTGGCGATACGTGATAGCGACGCTGTTACAGTTGTTTCTGAATATCTCAAACATGAAACGATCAACAAATTCAACGTCAGTCGTCATATAGATGTAGTCTATAACTTTGTACTGCAAACAGATGTTGAAGAAAATATCACCGATTGCAGACCTTGGTTGTCACCAGACAGCTCCCCGGTGATAACACATATATCCAATTTTCGCCCTGTAAAGCGAGTTATGGACGTTATCAAAATTTTTGAGGCTGTTCACAAAGACTATCCCTGCAAGTTGGTCATGGTAGGAGATGGCCCTGACCGTATGGAGGCAGAAAATTACGTACGAGAAAAAAAAATAGACGGCGATGTAAGGTTTACCGGTAAACAGCTTGACATAGCATCTGCGCTGGCATGTTCCGATGTATTTTTGTTGCCAAGCTACACTGAGAGCTTTGGGCTTGCCGCACTTGAAGCGATGTCACATGGCGTGCCGGTGGTTGCCAGTCGAGTTGGAGGTATTCCCGAAGTAGTAAGAGATGGACTGGACGGCTATTTGGCAGAAATTGGAGATATAGAGCAGATGGCTAAATATGTTTCCCTACTTATAACAAACCCTCACTTGAAGGCAGAAATGGGAAACAGAGCAAAAGAGAGGGCGACAAACACCTTTGCAGAAAACCCGATAGTGGATCAGTACTTGGCAATTTACCAATGCGTTTTGGAGAAACAGTAAAACTAGTATCATGCGGAAAAAACTGTCATATCTTTACACTAGTGTCCAATTATAGATCAAACAATGACGGGTGTCTACAAGCAGTATCCGGTGGGACAGAGAATCTTTGATCTGTAAACACTTGTAAAATGGACATTTTTTCAAAAACAGCTATGCTCAAAATCTGTAAAATAGTGTAGAGTGTGTGGTGCAGTTTGAGTTGCTTTTTTACGATAGCAACGAGGACGTAAACCGAGACGGCGACCCATATTTGCGTCTTTACGGCATTCTCTGATGTTCCGTAAAACGCCTTGATGCGAAGGTGTTGTTTGATCCACTTAAAAAACAGCTCAACTTGCCACCTTGCTTTATACAGACGGGCTATATCAATGGCTGGTATGGTGAAGTTGTTCGTAAGGAAGACAAACTTTTTGCATGTCTCGATGTCAACGTAGGAAACACGGCGAAGCGGGTCTGGATACCCCTTTGATGTGCTCATCCCTGTTAAGCCTGGACTCCCGAAAACACATAACGATAATTCATCTAAGTGTTTTGATTTCAATAATTAAATGAATTTCATTGCCTCGTTATGAGTCAACACATAACAAGACGACGAAATTGACAATTTTGCTAATAAAATCATGCTGTTTTTGTCAACATCGTTATGAGTTAAACGGGAATCCAGGGTTAAGACTACAGTCTGGTCACATCGTAGCCCAGAATCTTTTTCTACTGGACGTGAATATCGGCGGTTATATCGAGTGTTCCGTTTAGCCCTTGTCACAAAAAACGCTTGATTCAAATGGATATTATGCAAACGGGTAAAATCCAAATAAGCCCTGTCCATGACGTATAAAGCACCTGGTTGTATCGCAATAATGTCCATAGCATTAACATCAGCTACGTTTCCGCTGGAGATATTGATGAACTCAGGTATATTCCCTCTGAGGTTGAGCAACGTGTGCAACTTGATCGCTCCCTTTGTTTTCCTGAAATGAGCCCATGGAAAGAGAGACAGGCTAAGGTCTATAGTTGTAGAGTCAAGCGCATACGCCACGTTGCTTAGTTCGATACCGAAGCTATCGTCTTTATAGAGTGGAAGTGCCATTGCTATTAGTTCTTTGGCAAAATCAGCACAGATACGCCAATCGCGTCTTTCATTGGCATAAGCCAAAGTGCTACGGGCAATGTTTCCCCTAAAGCCCATGTGGTAAAGCTTGGGTTGCATTACTCTCAGACATGTCTCGATGTCTCGCAGGCTTTCACGATAGGTCAATTGTGCAAAAGCCAAACATAGAAACTGATCCATACATGAAAAACTCTGAACCTTGTAGTCGCCGTCATAACGCTCGACACAACGGTAAAACGCTCTATGCGGCAAACAATTCATGAGTTGAGCAAAAACAGTTGATTCGATTGGCATGGGCAATACCTCGCAATGCAAAGTATTGGCAAAAACTAAATGCGTTTTCCATATCGTTTTGACAAAAAACTCTAAAATGTCACTGACTTATCAGCGTTTTATTGGTAATCCCCAAAAAATAGTTGGACAGCAATGACCATTCCCAGAAACACAGAATATAGTCGTTTGACTTGTGA
>Ga0082212_10003944_pt1 | contig 20807 bp, 24 predicted proteins | sample TergutNt197P3_FD_71548 | JGI IMG/M metagenome (GOLD analysis project Ga0082212, IMG submission 71548) | Neocapritermes taracua P3 segment gut microbial communities from Petit-Saut dam, French Guiana - Nt197 P3 | ecosystem: Host-associated > Arthropoda: Insects > Digestive system > Gut ... | reverse complement strand
AGCGGACAATGTTAACGCGCTTCCGCAAATGATAAAAACGGGAATTAAAACAGCTAACAGCAACCATATAAGTTTATTCGATGGGGAAATCTTCCAATTCATTTTTTTGAAAGGCGTGAAGTCTTTGCCGCATAAGCACAACAGCAGCAAGCCGCATAAAGGCGAAAGCTGCGCTCCGGCAAGGCTTATGGCATATTGCGAGGGATTTTCCGCGTCAAGCAGTGCGGCGAAAGTCCCGCCTAAAATCACGGTAAACATTATTGTAAAAATATAGAACCAAATAATTTTGTGTTTTTTCAAACTATTCTTCTCCTTTTTTTCATTCTTTTGAAATAAATGTACCAACTCGGTGTCTCATCCTTCGTAAATGATTTGTCCCGTTTTAATAACATGAGCCGCAAATCCGCTTTTGTCGTTTTTTCTGTCGAGTAGATGCGGTTCAATATCCCAACTGATGTCATATGCCAAATTCCAAAGTCTTGAAGAGGTCTTGCGCCAGTCGCCGGAAAATTCGTTAAAAACAACACCTATATCTATATCACTATTTTCAGTAGTATTTCCATTTGCATATGAACCGAACAAAACAACGGCATTGGGCGAAAACTCCTTTGTAACAGCTTCCGCGTAACGTTCAACTGTGTTTATAACTGTTTTTTTATCCAACATAGCATTTCCTCCGTTCTTGTTATAAATTCTCCGCATATTCCTCTCGTTAATCCTGCCGCAATTTCATCCTTGTATTCCGGATAACGCGCTTCAACATTCATTGGATTTAATTCCTTAATAAAGTCTTGTTGTTCTGACGACATTCTATAATATAACCCTGCGCGGTCAGCTAGTTTTAACAGATGATGAATTTTGGGTGGAATTTCACTTTTTTCGCAGTTACGGGAAATAACGGCTTTTAATGCTTTCTCGATAGTTTGGTGGCACATGAATCCAACATAAAGAAAACGTCTGCTATTTAGCATTGCTCTTGCCGTTTCAATGTCATATTCAGCTAGTTTTATCCAATACTCTATTTTGTCGTTCAATTTATTACCCTCCTTGCAGTTTGACTATACCTCCCTCAATGTCGCAACCAACACCCTGTCTATGTCTCCGGTATCCCGAATTACCTCAAATTCCGCCAAGCCCTCTCTGAAACATATGAGCTTTACCGATTCCATTTGCCCCGACCCGACCTCAAAAAGCAAATGACCGCCGCTTTTCAAGGCTTTTTTCCAGTGTTTCGCCACGGCTCTGTAAAAATCCAAGCCGTCCGAGCCGCCGTCAAGCGCAACAAACGGTTCATAGTCTTTCACGGATTTATCCAACCCGTAAATCTCGCCGCTTGGTATATACGGCGGGTTGCAAACTATCATGTCAAAGACCCCCAACTGCCGCTCCGGCGGGTTAAGTGCGTCCGCCGACACGCAACTGACGGTCAACCCCAGTGTACTTGCGTTGCGGCGGGCAACTTTTAGGACATCCTCACTGTTGTCCGCCATGGTTACTTTCGCGTTCGGCACATTCTTCGCTATCGCAAGTCCTATGCAGCCGCTTCCGGTACATAAATCGAGAACTCTCGATCCGGCGGCATCGTCTGCGCTCTCCGAGGATTTCAGTTTCTCAATAGCCGCCGCCGCCAGTACTTCGGTGTCAACGCGCGGTATAAGAACGTCCCTCGTAATCACCATCGGAAGCCCGTAGAACTCCCATGAACCTGTGATATAGGCCGGAGGCTCGCCCTCAAGCCTGCGGCGCAGCATATCTTTTACATCCGCGTACACTTTATCGCCCGCGTACAAGTTATAATCGCGCACGAGTTCCTCGTGCGTTTTCCCCGCCGCGCACATGACGATATAACGCGCCTCAAGTGCCGCCATACGTTCATTCAGCGGTAACAGCCGCGCGCGGGTATTCAGATACAGTTCATGATATGTTTCCATTTGTTACCATTCATCCGTGCCTTTTTCGTTCGGAATAACTCTGTTCATCGCCTCAATGCCGATTTCTATCATGCTGTCGTCCGGCTCATTAGTTGTAAGACGCTGAATCCATATCCCGGGAGCGCGGACAACTCTGCAAAATAAATCATCGTGTCTGCCCAAAAACCTGTTGACCTCATAACTGATTGCCGCGACAAAAGGCAGCATCAGCAGTTTAAGTCCCACGCGAATGAGAATATTTGTGTTTGTCACCCACAAAAACGCCACAATGCCGATTATTACTACCATAAATAGAAAGCTCGTGCCGCAGCGCGGATGGAAACGCGAATACTTTTTGACGTTTTCCACCGTCAGTTCCTCTCCGGCTTCGTAACAGGCGATAGTCTTATGTTCCGCTCCGTGATACGAGAAAACGCGCTTTATGTCGGACATCTGCGACACAAGAATGATGTACAGCAGGAATAAAACAAGCCGCACGCCGCCCTCGAACGCGGCCCTCCACCCTCCTAGTTCCGCAATATGTGTAGCGAACAAGCCCGCCAGAAAAGCGGGTAAAACTATAAATAATCCGACCGCGAGAACAACGCCAATGATTGCCGCAAATGCCGTCACCATTTTCGTGACCGCGCCGCCGCCGAATTTTTCTTCAAGCCATTTATCAAACTTGGATTCGCTGTCTTCAATACCCGCCGCTTCCGCGCTGAATGTCAACGCTTCCATCGCGTCCTTCATCGACCCGGCAAATCCCACGATTCCGCGTATAAACAACCAGCCAAGTACAGGATATTTGTCTTTCAGCGGGGTTATTTTCTTCTCTTTTACGGCTATTCCGTCTTTTCCGCGCACAACGGCGGCGGACTTATCGGGTCCGCGCATCATAATGCCCTCAATCAGCGCGGAACCGCCGATTGTGGTACGAAACCCCTCATTTGCCTTTTTCGTGCGAATCACCTCACGCGGTTATTATAGCACAGGAAATCATAATTTGCAACAAAATAAAAACTTGCAAAAATTTGACTACACATATTTTTTATGTTAGAATACACCCAAGTTGGGTATATGTTCCCTCCGCGTTAGGGGCGTTGATTAGGAGTTTTTATGACACGAGAGATAGAAATGCGAAATCCTGAACAGATGACTGAACTCTTCGGCACATATGATGAAAACATCAAGCTGATAGAATCCGAACTGGGCGTTGCTATAACCGCTCGCGGCGACACCGTGCGTGTAACGGGGCGCGACGGTCACGTTGCCATCGCCTGCGCCACGCTGGAGAGTTTGCTCACGTCCGCCTCGCGCGGCGCGGTGATAGATATACAGAGCGTAAGATACCTTCTCGGCATGGCGGAGGACGGCGAAATGCCCGCTCCCGCCGCGCTTGCCGCCGATGCCGTATGCGTTACGGCAAAGGGAAAGCCCATACGGGCGAAGACCGTTGGACAGAGAAAATATCTCGATGCTATCGCCTCTCATACCGTCACCGCCGCCATCGGTCCCGCAGGAACGGGAAAGACATACCTTGCCGTTGCCGCCGCCGTGCAGGCGTTCCGCGAAAAGGCTGTAAGCCGTATTGTACTGACGCGCCCCGCCATTGAGGCGGGCGAGAAACTGGGATTTCTTCCGGGCGATTTGCAGAGTAAGGTTGACCCGTATCTGCGTCCGCTGTACGACGCGCTTCATGATATGTTCGGCGGCGAGGCGTTCGCCAAACACCTCGAACGCGGCACGATAGAGGTCGCTCCTCTGGCGTATATGCGCGGCAGAACGCTCGACGACTCGTTTATTATACTTGACGAAGCGCAGAACACTACAAAGGAGCAAATGAAAATGTTCCTGACACGCCTTGGCTTTAACTCGAAGATTATAATCACCGGAGATATTACGCAAATCGACTTGCCGCACGATAAGACAAGCGGACTGAAAGAAGCTGTGCGTATACTTAAAGGTATTGAGGATATTGCGGTATGTGAGCTGACCGCGCGCGATGTCGTCCGCCACGCGCTGGTGTCGAAAATTATAAAGGCCTATGAAGACCATGAGAGGAAGTCTGTCACGCGGACGGCTTCGCAGCATTCGCGCGGCGGCGGTAGACGCGGATGATTCACAGATTCAGGATTCGTATAGTACCCGATTTGCATAGGGTATCACTCGTTTTGAAGCCGTTGATTTTTCGAGCGATGCGTGAAACAATGCGCCTTGAAGGCGTTGACAAACCGTGCGAAATCCAGTTAACGCTCGTAACCGACAGCATGATAACGCGGCTTAACCGCATACACAGAAACAACATGAATGTTACCGATGTACTTTCATTTCCGCTTACGGAACAGAAACCGGGGCGCAAGCTGAGATATACCGGGCATGATTTGAGCGAAAGAGGGCGCGTCTGTCTGGGCGATATAGTTTTATGCCTGCCTCAGGCACGGCGGCAGTCAAGAGAGTACGGACACAGTTTGGAGCGTGAAATCGCGTATCTGACGGTACACTCGGTACTGCACCTGTTAGGTTACGACCATATAAAAGAGAGCGATAAGCGGCTTATGAGGAAGCGTGAGGAAGCGATAATGAAAAGGTCGGTATTATGAGATTTTTCAAACACGCATTCAGAGGAATATTTACCGCCGTCATGAGCGAGCGCAACATGAAGATTCACCTTGCCGCTGTGGTTTTAGTCTTTACCGCAGCATTTGTTTTTAACGCCGGGGCTTGGGATTGGATTACGCTTGTATTTGCGTGTGCTATCGTGACAGCGGCTGAAATGTTCAACACCGCGATTGAGCGTATGTGCGACAAAGTTGACCCTGATGAGTGTCCGTTCATCAAAGACGTAAAAGATATAGCGGCGGGCGCGGTGCTTGTTTGCGCGATTGCGGCGGTTGCTGTCGGGATTATTGTATTTTGGAGGTTGGTATTTTGACCCGTTCAGGTATGGTTAGTATTCTCGGACGACCCAATGTGGGCAAGTCCACGCTGTTAAACGCTCTGGTCGGCGAGAAAGTCGCTATCGTTGCCCCGAAGCCGCAAACAACGCGCACGCGCATATGCGGCGTTTATAACTATAGCGGCACTCAAATCGTTTTTGTCGATACACCGGGATTTCATAAGCCGCGCAACGCGCTCGGGGAGTTTATGACCGGGATTGTAAACAACGCGGCAAGCGGCGTTGACTGCGTACTGCTTATTGTACCGCCCGAACCGACAGTCGGCACGCAGGAGAGATTGCTCATTGAGCGCACCAAAAATCAACCGTGCGTACTGGTTATAAATAAATCCGACACGGTACACGACAAGAAAGATTTGCTGCCGGTAATCGCGGCATATCAAAACGAGCGCGAGTTTGAAGCCGTTGTGCCTATATCGGCGGAAAAGCGGGACGGACTTGACGTATTACTGGATGTTATCATGCCGTTTATTCCCGAGGGTGAACCGCTGTTCCCTCCCGACATGACTTCCGACCAGTCGGACGAGACATTTGTCTCAGAACTGATCCGCGAAAAACTGCTGAGGCTCTTAGACCGTGAAGTGCCGCATGGAGCGGCGGTGATGGTCGAGCGTTTCGGACGGCGTGAGGACGGTCTTTTGGAGTGTGAGGCGACTATACTCTGCGAAAAACGAAGCCACAAAGGGATTATTATCGGCAAGAACGGCGAATGTCTTGGCAGAATCGGCAAGAGCGCGAGGTTGGAGTTGGAGCGTTTGTACGGGGAGAAGCTGTTTTTGAATTTGTGGGTAAAAGTTAAGGAAAACTGGCGTGATAACACCGGGATTCTGCGGGGTCTGGGGTATACGGACAGATGAAAAATGTTTGCGTAATAGTTATAATTTTAGTTGTTATTACTTTAGTGAGCGGGTGCGACAACAATAATAAAATATCCGCTGTCACTCCAACGGTTACTCCTGAAATAAACACCCCGTCTGCCGTATTGCCGCCGGATACTCCGGAATTACCGGATTCAACGATTAACCCCGGTCAAATAACAGGTTATTGGGCTGACATTTATATCGGTTCAGACGGTGTTGCTCATTTGAATGGTTTTTATTTTGACGGGGACGGTACGGGTTTGATGTTCCATCCATCAGAAGGAGCGTTCAATATCACATCATACGATGTTTTGGACAGCAAGCTCACGTATGCCTTTCTAAACATGGTCGGAGAGCCTGTGGAAAGCAGTTATCGGATTTTAGAGCTTTCGGAAGATCAAATCATATTAGAATATTATGATAGTGATACAGTGTTCTGTTACGAACGTATGTTGAAAATTGAAAGCACAAGCGGTCTTGGCAGTTATACGGTCACAGAGATTGACGGGACAACTTTCGACATTCAATAACCCTCTGCGGACGACCGCAGGTCGTCCCTACGGAATTTGGAGAATGATATGCTGATTTTAGCGATTGAAACTTCATGCGATGAAACATCGGCGGCTGTCGTGCGCGATGGGCGGCATATTTTGTCGAATATTGTCGCTTCACAAACTGAACTGCATGAGTTATACGGCGGCGTTGTGCCTGAGATAGCGTCACGGCGGCACATGGAGCTGATACGAACCCTCACAAGTATGGCGTTAACCGAAGCGGGTATCAAAAAAAGCGACATAGACGCGGTCGCCTGCACGACCGCGCCCGGTTTAATCGGCGCACTATTGGTTGGCTTGAGTTTTGCGAAAGCTATGGCGTTCGGATTTGGAGTGCCGTTCATACCCGTGCATCACATACGCGGTCATGTCGCGGCTAATTACTTGGCGTACCCCGACCTTGAACCGCCGTTTACGGCGTTAGTTGTATCGGGCGGTCACAGCTCATTTTTGCACGTCACTGATTACACGGAGTATAAGACATTGGGCGTGACGCTCGATGACGCGGCGGGTGAGTGTTTTGATAAAATCGCGCGGGTCATGGGATTGGGTTATCCGGGAGGTCCTCTGCTTGATAAACTTGCGGAGAACGGGAATCCCGAGGCGTATAAGCTGCCGCGAACTAAAGTAGAGGGACTGGATATGTCGTTCTCGGGGCTTAAAACAAGCGTTATAAACATCATTCACAACGCGGAACAGCGCGGCGAGGATATTAACGCTCAGGATTTGGCGGCCTCGTTCTCACAGGCGGTAAGTGACATACTGATTACACGCCTGTGTGCCGCGCTTGAAATGACAGGTGAGAACACCGCCGTTTTGGCGGGCGGTGTCGCCGCCAACGCTTGGTTACGCAGGGAGCTTTTACAGTCTGTTGATGGAAAAAACTTGATATTGCCGCCGCCCGCTCTCTGCGGTGATAATGCCGCAATGATTGGGGCGCAAGGGTTTTACGAATTTCAAAAAGGAAATGTCGCGCCGCTTTCACAAAACGCGCTGGCTACTTGTCCGGCGGATATGTGTTTATGTTAACTCAATTTTGACCTATCACGATTATACATCTCTGTTTTCCGGCACACACTATCGGTGTGGATATCCGAAAAAACGCCACGGCACGGGATTTGACTTTGTTGATAAACCTGTGGATAATGTGGATAACTAAATGTTTATTAAATCATGGGGTTATGATTATGCTACTTGCCGAAAAATTAAAATCATTGCGAATATCGAAAAGCCTTACCATTGACGCGCTTTGCTCTAAGATGGGTTTGAAACGCGGGACTTATGTACACTATGAAGTGGGCGACCGTGAACCCGCCATCGGCTTGTTATCCGCGTTTGCCGATTTTTACAACATTTCGCTCGATGAGTTATTGGGAAGAAGATTCGAGTTGAGCATCGAGGAGAACCAACTGTTAAACTGCTACCGAGCCGCCGCTCAAGAAGACAGATATGTCGTCTGGGCCGCGCTTGGCAAATACCGCGCATTTGCCGCCCGAAGGATAAGGCAGCCCAGACGTGATATGCCGCTGTATCATATGCCCGCGTCGGCGGGACGCGGCGCGTTTCTGGACAGCGCGGATTACGATATGGTGCCGGCGGGGTCGGAAGTGCCGCTCGCCTGCGGCTTCGGCGTGCGTATCTCCGGCGACAGCATGGAACCTGATTACCCTGAGGGGCATATCGCGTGGGTCAGAATATCGCATGATTTGAACGAGGGCGAAATCGGCGTATTTATCCTAAACGGTGAGGGATATATTAAAAAGATGGGTGTGGGCAGTCTTCTGTCGCTCAACCCCAAGTATGACCCTATCGCTATATCATATGACGATAATTTGAGGGTCGTTGGTAAAGTTCTTGCGGTAACGGCTATGGAGGTATAAGCATGACAAAAACACTGCAAAAACAACTCGAATTTTTGAAAATCGCTGATGGAATGAAACATATATTTCGTCAATCAACGCTTATTGACGGCTCACGGTATGAAAATGACGCGGAACATTCATGGCATTTCGCTCTCATGGCGATGACCCTATATGAACATTGCGCGTTAGACGGAGTAAATATTGACCGTGTGATAAGAATGGCAATCGTGCATGATTTAGTCGAAATTTTCGCGGGTGATACTCCCGCGCAAGATGTAGCCGCTAACATTGATAAGGAAGAACGGGAACGCAAAGCGGCGGACAAGCTGTTTGCGTTACTGCCTGAAGAACAGGCTCGTGAATACCGCGGTCTTTGGGAAGAATTTGACGCTATGGATACCCATGACGCAATTTATGCTTCGGCGATAGATAGGTTTCAGTCTTTTTATCTTATTCACCTGAGCGGTACGGGAAGTGCTTGGGTGAAATTCAACGCGACAACGGAACGTGTACGCACAAGAATGCTGCCTGTCAAAAAAGCGATTCCATCCTTATCGCAATGGATTGAAGAAGCGATTAAGATAAACGTGGAAAAGGGATTTTTAATAGAATAGGGTGATATTACTCCGTTGTTATTTCCAATTCCCTCAGTTTTACGGAATCTTTATAGACTTTTATCATATAGAGCATACCCGCTGTCAGCGGACCGAACGCGAAACGCCCGGTTTCATCGGTGAATATCTGGGAGGTATGCGTCAAATCCTCGGGGTTCTCCCCTGTTTCAAACAGCATTACAAGCGCGTTGGACACAGGCAGTCCCCCGTTATCTCTTACAACTCCGTGGACGGCAGAACGCTCATCGGGTGTCAGCCCGATATGTACCTCGATGCGTTCGTTCGCGCCCGGTCTTATATAAAAATTGGCGTTAGAGCTCATGGTAATTTCTCCTTTAGCTTATAATGCAATTTATGTATTTATCCCGCTTGTTGTGCAATGTGTACAAACTATTTCCAAATATACCGTTCATTTTCTGAATTGACATATTACGGCGAAGGTAATAGAATTGTGAACGTATATAATTTTTGGTGTGGAGGATTGGCATGAACGGGAAACTCGTCGAGCAAATCACCCCGCGCGATAAGGATTTCGCCCAGTGGTACACCGATGTCGTCAAAAAGGCCGGACTTATCGATTACTCAGGGGTTAAGGGATGCGTTATTCTGCGTCCTTACGCCTATGCTATTTGGGAAAATATTCAGAAAACACTGGACGGTATGTTTAAGCAGACCGGGCATGAGAACGTCTATATGCCGTTGCTTATCCCCGAATCACTCCTTCAAAAAGAGAAGGATTTGGTTGCGGGTTTCGCGCCTGAGGTCGCTTGGGTCACGCACGGCGGCGAGGAAGAACTGACCGAGCGGCTCTGTATCCGTCCTACAAGCGAGACATTATTCTGTGAACACTACCACAATACGATTCAGTCTTGGCGCGATTTGCCCAAGCTGTACAACCAGTGGTGCAGTGTTGTGCGTTGGGAGAAATCAACGCGCCCATTCTTGAGACACAGGGAGTTTTTGTGGCAGGAGGGTCACACCGTTCACGCCACATCGGAAGAAGCGATTGAAGAAACTATCGCGATGCTCGAGACATACGCCGAGTTTTGCGAGAAGTATTTGGCTGTTCCCGTTATAAAGGGCAAGAAAACAGAAAAAGAGAAATTCCCCGGTGCGCGCGACACCTATGCCATCGAGAGCATGATGCACGACGGGCGCGGACTTCAAGCCGGAACAACGCACTATTTCGGCGATACCTTCGCAAAGGCTTTCGATATAACCTTCACTGATAAAGATAATAAAATAAAATTCCCGTTCCAGACATCGTGGGGTGTTTCCACGCGCCTTATCGGCGGTATCATCATGGCGCACGGCGATGACTCGGGTCTGATTCTGCCGCCGCGTATCGCGCCGACACAACTCGTAATTATCCCCATATCGGCGCACAAGGAAGGCGTGATGGACACCGCGCAGAATGTTAAAACGCGCTTGCTGACGGCGGGCATCCGCGCCGGAATGGATATATCCGACCAAACGCCCGGTTGGAAGTTTGCCGAATACGAGATGAAGGGCGTACCGTTAAGGCTCGAGGTAGGACCGCGAGATATTGCTGAAAATATGTGTGTCGTTGTACGGCGTGACACTGGCGAAAAACAGCGTGTATCGTTGGATAACCTTGAACGCGAGGTTGAATCGCTGCTTGACGCGGTGCATGACGGATTATTGGAACGCGCTAGATTAAACCTCTCGGAGCGCACATACGATGCGTTCAGCATTGATGAAATGAAAGAGAAACTGGACAATCAAATCGGTTTCGCTCGCGCAATGTGGTGCGGCAGTGAAGACTGCGAGCAAAAAATAAACGACAAGACTACTTTACGTTCCCGCTGCATACCATTTGAACAGACTAAAATATCTGAAACTTGCGTATGCTGCGGAGAACCTGCCGATAAGATGGTTCTGTTCGGATTGCAATATTAATCGTCCGTTAATAATTTGGAGGTAAATATATGAAACGTATAATATGCAAAGATTACAATGAGGTAAGCAGGCTTGGCGCGTTTATGTTTGCCCAGCAGATTTGGAGCAAGCCGGACAGCGTATTGGGCTTTGCCACGGGCGGTACGCCTGTGGGTATGTATCGATACCTTGTGGATATGTATAAAGACGGTATGGTAGATTTTTCGGCGGTTACGACATTTAATCTTGACGAATATTATCCCATGAGCAAATCCCACAAGCAGAGCTATGATTATTTCATGTGGGATAATCTGTTTAGCCACATAAACGTAAAACGCGAGAATGTATTCCTGCCCAACGGCGGCGCGGCGGACGCGCAGAAAGCCTGCGATGAGTATGAGCATAAACTGACATTGCACGGCGGTGTTGATTTACAGCTTTTAGGTATAGGCAACAACGGGCATATTGCGTTTAACGAACCTTGTGATGAGCTTCACGTTAAAACGCACGTTATAGAGCTGACGGAGGATACCATAGAGGCAAACGCGAGATTTTTTGACAGCCGCGATGATGTGCCGCGCAAGGCTCTGACGATGGGACTGGGTTCGATTATGAAAGCAAGGCGTATTGTCATGCTGATTACGGGCAAAGCAAAAACACCTGTTGTTAAACAGATGTTTTCCGGCATGATAACGCCGCAGATTCCGGCTTCGCTGTTGCAGCTTCACCCCGATGTCACGGTGGTTCTTGATACTGAGGCGGCCGGAGAGTTGTAATTGATATGAAAATTACAATGGGCGGGTTTGTAAAAACCCGCCCATTGTTTGTCTACCTAAACACAACAACCCCAAGCAACCCCGCGCCGAGAATCACCCACACGGGATTTATCTTCTTAACGACAAGCACGCACGAGACCGCCGCTATTGCGATTGTAAGCGCATCTTTAAGCGATGCCTCGCCCATGCCCCACATCGCGGCGAAAATCAGCGCGGGTATCACAGGGCGTATGCCGCGCATTGCAGACTTGACGATTTCCGACTCTTTGAATCTAAAGAAATAGTACGCCACGACCGAGGTTATTACCAGTGACGGCATCATAACACCAAGTGTCGCCGCCGCCGCGCCCCAGATTCCCGCTATTTTCACGCCTGTAAAGGTTGCGGCATTTACAGCAAACGGGCCGGGTGTCATCTGAGAAATCGCAACCATATCAATGGTTTCCTGAACGGTCATTAATCCGCGCTGTATTAGTATTTGCTGCATAACGGGCAGCATTGCCATGCCTCCGCCGAATGTCAAAAATCCTATCTGTGTGAAGATAAAGAACAGTTCAAAATAAATGTTCATTTTACAATTCACCGGGGTCGCCGCGTCCTGCGTTATTTTTTTCAATAAAATAATTAACAATCCCGGCGGCTAAACCGCCGATGATAATGTACACCGCGTTGACGGACAGGAACGCGCATATCAGAGCCGCCGCGCACAAACTCCAACCCCATACCCCTTTTAGGGACGTTCGCCCTAGTTTGAAAACCGTTGCCGCAAGCGTTCCCGCGACAGCCGCGCGTATGCCAACCATCGCGCCCGCGATATTAGGATTGATTATGAACGCTTGATAGCCAATCGTCACGAATATGAGTATCAGAAACGATGGTAATGCCGAACCCATTGCCGCCACTATAGCGCACGGAAGACCGCCCAGCTTGTATCCGGCAAGCATCGAGGCGTTGACCGCGACAACGCCCGGCAGGGATTGCGCCACGGCGAAAGCATCTGTCAGCTCCTCTTGTTTCATCAATTTGTTTTTCTCGGTAAGTTCCGCCGACATCTGCGGCAGCATTGCAAGTCCACCGCCGAATGTGAACATCCCGATTTTGAACATCACCCAAAACACGCGGAGGTAATTTTTCGCCTGTAAAGTATTTTTACTTTTCATTTTTATAGTAGTTGATTAAGCACCCAGCCAACAGTGTTTCGCGCTCAGTTTGGCTCAAATCGGGTGTTTTTAACGCAATCGGCTCACCGTTTAGAGTTGCCGTAATTTCCGTGCCGCCGTCCGCGATTAATTTGCGGATTCCGGCGATTTTTATTTTATCTCCGGATTTCCACTGTATATTATCAAAATCATTGCATATAAACGGTATAATCCCCCAATTTATCAGGTTGCTTCTATATCTGCGCGTGGCGTACTCGGCGGCGATGTTCGCCAGACCGCCTAAAACGCGCTGACACGAAGCCGCCTGTTCACGCGCCGAACCGTCGCCCGGCTTGCGGGCGACTATAACGCTTCCAAGTCCGATGTTCCCGCCAATTTCGCGCCGTTTGAACTCTGTTTCTCTTATGGTTTTTGCCCTGCCGACATATTCCGGTTCACGGCGCGACAGCGTAAACTCCGCCAAATGGTGCGGGTTTGAGCGGTATGACGATGTTTCGCCGGAAGGTATAAGCTCATCGGTCGTGGTTACTTCATCGAGCAGTACGGCGGCGATGGTTAATTCAATATCATCGGGCAGAGGTATCTGCTCAGGCCAGTCCGCAATGCCCGGACCAAAGCGCAGTTCCTCGGAAGCGTCCGGTTTGCCCGCCCCGAAAAATACGCGCGTGGTATATGGCGCGGGGTCATATTTATATTCCGGTTTTACTTCCCTGATGTCCGGCAACTCCGTTGCGGCGGTCAACCGTCCGCCGTTGCGTGCCGTTGCGGCGATAGAGCGTGCATCCATCAGCGCGACATACGCCTCCTGCCCGTTCGCGGGTTTGCTGCCCTCACGGTTCGGAAAGTTCCGCGTGACATGACGGATAGAAAATCCTTTATTGACCGGGACATCTCCCGCGCCGAAGCACGGCCCGCAGAACGCTGTACGTACCGTTACACCGTTTTCCATAAGACTTCCGATAGTGCCGTCCCGTGTGAGAGCTAGTGCCATCGGCTGTGATGACGGATACACCGACAGCTCGAAGATACCGTTGCCGACATTGCCGTTTTTTAGTATTTCGGCGGCGTTGTGAATGCTTCCGAACAGTCCCCCCGCACATCCGCCGATTATGCCCTGTTGTACTATAATTCGACCGTTGTCAACAATATTGACAAGTTCCGGTGAGATTTTTGACAATATATCTCCCGCGTTTCTGTTAAATTCTTTGATTGTATACACGTTACTGGGGTGGAACGGCAGAGCAATCATCGGCTCTATTTTTGAGAGGTCGAGTTCTATAACGCCGTCATAGTACGCGCCGTCTTCGGGCGATAGTTCTTTGTAATCATTTTCGCGCCCGTGTATGGCAAGCCACTCGCGGACAGTTTCATCTGTCTGCCAGACAGACGACAAGCAGGTCGTTTCGGTTGTCATAACATCAATACCGTTGCGGGTGTCCATATCAAGGTTTTTAATACCGCTTCCTATGAATTCCAAAACGCAGTTTTTTACCAATCCATTCGGGAATACTTCGCCTATCAGCTTGAGCGCGATGTCCTGCGCGCCCACGCCCGGCTGTCTCTCACCGGTGATATGCACCGCCCAGATAGGCGGCGGCGTGAGGTCATATGTGCGTCCGAGCAGTTGCTTGACAATCTCGGGGCCGCCCTCCCCCACCGACAATGTGCCGAACGCGCCGTAGCGCGTGTGACTGTCTGAGGCGAGTATCATTTTACCCGAGGCGGCGTAACGTTCGCGCATATACTGGTGGATGACCGCCATGTGTGCCGGAACAAACTCGCCGCCGTAGCGTTTAGCCGCCGACAGCCCGAATGCGTGGTCGTCGGCGTTTATCGTCCCGCCCACAGCGCACAGCGAGTTGTGGCAGTTTGTTAATACATACTGCACGGGAAAGCGCGTTAGCCCGCTCGCCCGCGCGGTCTGGACAATGCCCACATAAGTAATATCGTGCGATGCGAGAGCATCGAATTTTACATGAAAATCCTCGCCGGAGCTGTGCGCCTTGAGGATTTTATACGCTATCGTGCGATAACGCGCTGTTTCGGGTCGCTCGCCTGATTGGGTAAACCCGTTGTTACTGTAGTATGCGGCAGATTTTATCATTTGCTATCACTCCTCCATTACTTACGCGCTATTATAGCACGGCTCACAAAATCCTGTAGTCATTGCGACTACAGAATTTGTTCTTGGCACCCCCGGCACGAATCGAACGTGCGACCCTTCGCTTAGGAGGCGAATGCTCTATCCCCTGAGCTACGAGGGCATCTATCAATTAACAATTAACAGGTAACAATTAACAATTATAATTTTTTAATTAACAATTAGCTTTTGTCAATACCCTTCCCTGAAATTAACAACATTTTTCAGTAATCTGCCTGATAGGTAACGGTTTAGCTGTTCTAAGAACAACTCAAGTTTTCGCTCTTGAACATCGTGGCAGACGCATGAGGAATGGGGCGTTATAATGACATTATACAAATCCCAGAGCGGGTGTTCCGGCGGCAGAGGCTCAGGGTCGGTGACATCCAGTGCCGCGCCGGCGATTGTTCCGCCGCGTATAGCCTCTGTCAGCGCGTCTGTATCGGCTATTGCCCCGCGTCCGACATTTATAAAATACGCCTGCGGATTCATTGCGGCAAACTCTCTCTCTCTGAAAAGTCCGCGTGTTGCGTCCGTCAAAGGCAGACAGCATATTACGAAGTCTGACTGCCGCAGTACGGTATCTGTCGAGCGCAAATCGTAAATTTCATCAATATAAGGCGGCTTGTCAAAAAGTGTGCGTTTTACGCCGATAGTACGTGCGCCTAGGGCTTTCAATCGCTTTGCCGCGTTTTTCCCGAGATCTCCGATGCCGAATATTGAGACGGTCGAGCCGCTGATCCATCGCGTGCCGTAATCATCGCGCTCCCATATATGCTCCCTCTGTTGTTTGCTGTACAGAGGAAAACACCGCGCCAGCGCGAACACCATAGCTATGATATGCTCTCCGATAGCCTCGCCATAAACGCCGCTGGAATTTGTCAGAACAATGCCGGGGTCGGCGTACAGAGCGGGGCTTACATACGGTTGTATAGCAGCGTTCGGGAGATGATGCCATTTAAGACTTAACGCGGTTTTCAGCGTCTCTACAGGCGGACATCCGAAAATAATATCCGCGTCTTCCGCGCTTTTAAGCGTTGAAGCGTGTGTATACTCTACTTCAACGCCCATTTCCTCAATTCGCATTAGCATTGCCGGAGTGAACTCAAATGTATTATCGTAAAGGATAATGACTTTCATCGTTTGAGCCTCACAAAGATGAGTTTGCCGTTTCTTTGCGCGTTCTGTCGGTAATCCACTTCCAAACAGCCCAGATTTTCAGCCAACTGTGTCAGTTTTTTGAATCCATAGTTGCGTGAGTCGAAATCCGGCTTCTTGCGGACAAGCAGATTGCCAATCTCTCCAAGATACGCCCATCCCTCATCATCGGCTATGTCTTCAATAGTTGCCGAAATCAATTCGATAACAGATTCCGGTATAGGAGACTTCTCCCGCGCTTTCGGAGGTGCTTCCTGCTCCAAAGCGGCAGGCTGTTTTTTATGTTTGACCGCCGTACCCTTTGAAAGATTTTCGATGTATATAAATTTGTCACAGGCTACTATAAACGGCTCGGGTGTCTTGCGCTCCCCCATGCCGATAACTTTCATTCCGGCCTCACGAAGGCGTGTGGCAAGCCTCGTAAAATCCGAATCGCTCGATACCAAGCAAAACCCGTCTAATCGCCCGGAGTAAAGCAAATCCATAGCATCGATAATCATAGCGGAGTCGGTCGAGTTCTTTCCGGTGGTATAGCCGTACTGCTGTATGGGAGTTATGGCGTTTTGCAGCAGAATTTTTTTCCAGCCCGATAAATTTGTCGTTGTAAAATCGCCGTAAATACGCTTTACCGTCGGCGTTCCGTAAACGGCGATTTCCTGCATAACGCCGCCCAACGCTCGCTGAGGAGCGTTGTCGGCATCTATTAAAACTGCAAACCGCAGTTCACTGTCGCTCATTCGGCACTGTCCTTTCGGGAATTTGAAGCTATTGTAACACCGTCACCGCCCGTTGTCAATCATTTTGAGCAATCCCTCATTAAACGGCGGCTTTACAATCCCATGTTCGGTTATAATAGCCGTAATCAGTTCATTCCCGGTGCAGTCAAAAGCCGGGTTGTAAACCTTAACGCCCTCCGGTGCCATGCGTTCTTTATACCACATTTCAGTCACTTCTGCGGCATCGCGTTCCTCGATTGGTATATCCGCGCCGGTTGCTGAGCGCATATCAACCGTTGATGTCGGAGCGCAGATATAAAAAGGTATCCCATAGTGTTTTGCCAAAACCGCAACGCCAGACGTACCGATTTTATTGCAAGCATCGCCGTTGGCGGCAACGCGATCCGCGCCCGTGAACACCACCTGTACCCATCCGTTTTTCATAACCTGCGATGCCATATTGTCGCAAATCAGCGTTGTATCAATACCCGCAGACATGAGTTCATACGCCGTCAAACGCGCACCCTGTAAAAGCGGGCGCGTTTCATCGACGAAAACTTTCAACTTATAACCTCTCTCATGCCCGATATAAACCGGGGCGAGTGCCGTACCGTACTTTGACGCGGCGAGCCGCCCGGCATTGCAATGGGTCAGAATACCCCAACCGTCTTTTATAAGGCTCAAGCCGTGTTCGCCGATAGACCTGCAAACCAACTCATCCTCGTTTTTAATTTTCACGGCTTCATCGCGCATTAAGTCTTTTATTTCGGTGACCGATTTATCCCGATGATTAAGAGCGACTTTCTCCATACGGTCAAGAGCCCAAAATAGGTTAACTGCGGTAGGTCGCGATGACGCGAGATACTCTTTCGCGGCTTTCACCTCATCAATGAATGTGCTGTAATTCTCAGCATTTGTCTCTTTCGCCGCAAGATAAAGCCCTATTGATGCCGCTATTCCAATAGCGGGCGCGCCACGCACTTGCAGGGTTTGAATCGCTTTCCATATGTCATTTTGTTCAGTGAGAGTAAGTTTTATTTCCTCGTTCGGAAGCTGCGTCTGGTCAATGATGACCAACGCGCTGTTTTGTTCGTCAAGAGCGACCGTGTCGATGTATGGCATATTATTCCTCCTATTTTTCGTGCGTCCCATAAAGAAAACGGACATAGGAAATAGGGCGAAAAAACGCCCTACTTCCAAATAAATAATAATGTTTAATAGTAATAAAATAAGCAATCAATATAACATAAACAGTGTATGGCTAACACCATAGCGATATTATATGCCATTCTAATAAAAATGTCAACTGTTTTTTTATGGATATAGCCAAATACTTTCCGGACGAGAAATAAGTCTGGCATTATTATATGCCATATCTAAGTCTAAACACGAATGTCCGAGATACTGATTCCCGGCATCGTTTTTACTTACTACTAAAGCAAGATCAGGTTTGTTTTCGCTTATTAAACAAATAGGTATTAACAGCTGTATCTTACCTTTATAATACTGCGGAACAGCAGTTTTATAACTGGCATCAATCATATGTTTTGCCCTTTTAATAGCACCATCAAATAATATTGTCTTATTAGGGCTATTGCGAATACTTTCAGGTATTCTGAGAAAATTTTCGGGTTTACCAAAAATATGAGGATACTGAGGAGTAATCTCACAGTTCGCATCAAAAACGAGCAACTCAGGAGCATAAAAATAATTTGCTCTCGGTGGATAATTAGCTATCCCCATCATACCTAACTGATAAGACGTATAAAAACCATCGAGAAACCAAGATTGTCTGTTTGGATTTTTGTTGGGTACAAAATATCCGAAAATTGCTTCATAATAAGTGGTATAAAGACCAGTATTAAATAAAGCGCAGTTCTCCTCAATATAGATTTTATCCTCTTCCTCGAGTTTGAGAAATGTATGAAATATGTAGTTCTTTAGGATAGTATTATCTGAGTTTGAGCCAAAACTCCATTTTTCCGGACTTAAAGCAGAAAGATTATTAATTTTACTTTCAAAATCAACACAATATGCAAAATTAGTTAAACTCATCTCATCCACCCCATCATTTTATATTATATATAAAATATAGCACATATCAAACATATCGTCAATAATTTTAAGTTATCCTTTTATTAAGATTCACCTTTCCGCAACCAACCCCTTTACAACTTCACCCGCCATAATCAGCCCCGCGACCGGCGGCACAAATGCGTTACTGGCGGGAGTTTGTAACTTTACCGCCGGTTCTTCTTTTGAGTAGACAACTTTTAACGCGCCGATGTTTCGTTTTCTCAGTTCTTTCCGCATTATGCGAGCCATCGGACACACCTCGGTCTTATAAATATCCGCTACCTCAAACATCGACGCATCAAGTTTGTTCGCCGCCCCCATGCTGCTGATTATCGGTATCCTCAGAGCATTTGCCCTGCAAACCAGTTCAAGTTTAGCCGTCATCGTGTCGATCGCGTCTATGATGTAGTCATAGACCGACAAATCAACGCCGTCAGCCGTCTCGGGCAAATAGAAAAGCCTGTACGCGCCGACCTCCGCGCCGGGGTTAATATCGAGAATACGCTCGCGCATGACATCAACTTTATACATACCGATAGTCTTTGTCGTGGCAATTATCTGACGGTTGATGTTCGACTCGCAAACCGTGTCTTTATCGAACAAATCAATCGCGCCTATACCGGAACGCGCCAAAGCCTCGGCGCAATAGCCGCCAACGCCGCCAACGCCGAACACGGCGACTTTGGCGGCGTTGAGCCGCCTTACGTTTTCCTCACCCAACAGCAGGATTGTTCTTGAAAGCCACTCGGGCAGTTTTTCAATCACAACGGCTGGCATGATTTGCAAAAATAGATGTTCCCGCCCAGATATGCCTCCCTTTTCAGCTCTCCTCCGCAGGAAAGACACGGATGTATATAAGTTTTGCTTGATAAAACGGTTTTATAGCCGCCGCTGCGGTTAAATAAATCCTTTTCGGTGTCCCTGCCGCCGCTGTCCCGCATTTCCGCGAGTGTAGTTTTGATACTGCGGAACAATGCGCTCATCTCTTTATCGCTGATTGTTTCCAGTTTCCTTTTGGGGTGTATACGCGCGTTCCAGAGGGTGTCATGCAGTACGCCGTTGCCGAAACCCGGTATCCGCTGCTCTGTCGCCAGAAATGCCTTAACGCTTAGATTTTGCTTTACGCCTTTACGCAGAGCGTCAAAGTAACTCTCGTCAAACGTATCGATAAACGGCGATGGTTTTTCTATTGCGGCACTGTAGTAAAAATCCCCGTCCAACTCTCCGGCTTTGAAAGCGAGTATCCCGCCGTACATCTGAACCGAACACGACACAGCCGAGCCATCGTCAAACTCGACTAATAACTGGTGTTTGTCCGGTCTTTTCTCATTTTCGGCGATGTAACGGGTACGCACACCGTCATTAAATGATATACGCATATCTTCCGCCCATATCTCCGTTCGTCCTCCGTATGCCGCAGAATCGGTGATTTTCTTTCCGGTGAGTTTGCCGTTATACTCAGCCGGGTCGCCGGTGAACCACGCATAAGTGTGGGGATTGGCATTCGCTGTGACTGTCCTAATAGTTTTGCCAACCAGAGCCTCTTTGACTTGTTTGGCGAGTACATAGGTTTCGGGTAATTCTAGCATGGTTAATCCTCCTTTTCAAACGTAAACACAACCGGGTTAACTATATTCTCACCGAGGGGCGATACATCTACCGACTTAATTTTCAGTTTTACTCCCAATGCTTTTTGAAATTCATACATAAGACCGCCCGCGCATCTCTCAAAGTATGTTTCAACCGATTCCGGAACATGGAACTTCCCTTTAGGCGCGTGTTTATAGTAACCGTGGGAACAGGCAAATGTTACCTTAATTGTGCCATCGTCATTCAAAACGGCTTTTCTTCCATGTTTTTCCGTAAATATTTTCAGCCTTTCGGCAAGGGGTTTATCCGCGTGTTCGGCGGCAAATGCCATGCGCTCTTTGTCGTACTTTTTCCCTTGACAGCTTCCGTTCTGCTCAAAAATCCTGAACCGCTGTTCATTTGTAAGGTTTTCCTCCATTGCTTTCAGAAACTTCGCTTCTAATTCGTTCCCGTCATATCTTTGGATTATTTCCTCAAAGATTGGCAGCTTGTCCACGGGGATGCCGTACTTGCTCTTTTTCATAGTGTTTAAT
>Ga0082212_10003943_pt1 | contig 20813 bp, 14 predicted proteins | sample TergutNt197P3_FD_71548 | JGI IMG/M metagenome (GOLD analysis project Ga0082212, IMG submission 71548) | Neocapritermes taracua P3 segment gut microbial communities from Petit-Saut dam, French Guiana - Nt197 P3 | ecosystem: Host-associated > Arthropoda: Insects > Digestive system > Gut ... | reverse complement strand
TTGCAATCACATTCCGAAAAGCGGAGGCATGGATGCCGGAGCGCACGAGTATGCGCATGGATGCGCATTCGAGTGAAAAGGAATGTGATGTAACGGCCGAACTTAGGTGGCACTGAATAGTAACTTCGTAACAGTTACTTTAGTTCAACCTGTCGGAATTGATCTCAAACAATCTTGCAACCTGTTCCGCAAGACGCCTGTTCTCCGGCAGGACTAGCTGCGAATCCCCGCGGATGACTTCTTCAGCCGCATTCTGAGCCTGATTGAGAACAAGCATGTCTTCAGCGAAATTCGCTATTCGCAGCTCCGGAAGGCCATGCTGCCGCGCTCCGAAGAAATCGCCCGGTCCCCTCTGCTTCAGGTCCTCTTCCGCAATTTTAAACCCGTCGTTCGTCTCTCGCATAACTGCGAGCCGCGTATGCGAAGCATCTCCTGAACTCTCTTCAAAAAGAATACAATATGATTTATGCTCTCCCCTACCGACGCGGCCGCGTAACTGATGAAGCTGAGATAGGCCGAACCTGTCCGCGTTTTCAATGACAATAAGCGCTGCGTTCGCTACATCGACTCCTACCTCAACAACTGTAGTAGCGACCAGAATGTCGGACTCGCCGGCTGTGAACGCCGTCATTGCCGCGTCCTTCTCCGCCGCAGGCATTTTTCCGTGAACGAGAGCCACTCGCAACTCCGGAAACGTCTGTTTCCGGAGTTGTTCATAATATGCGCGGGCGGACTTGATTCCGTTGTCCGACTCCTCATCCTCTTCGACCGCGGGGCAAATAATGAACACCTGCCGCCCCTCGCCGACGAGTCTTTTTATAAAAGCATTGATCCTTTCCCTGTGTTTTTCGGTAACGACGAAAGTCTCTGTATCCTGCCGTCCGGGCGGCATTTCATCGATCAGCGAAACGTCCAGGTCTCCGTAAATTATGAGCGCCAGCGTACGCGGAATCGGCGTCGCGGACATAACAAGCACATGCGGGCTGTCTCCTTTTCCGGTAAGCCTTGAGCGCTGGTTCACACCGAAGCGGTGCTGCTCATCTGCGACCACAAACGCAAGATTCAAAAAGTCAACGCCTTCGGATATCAACGCGTGCGTTCCGGTAATCAAATCGATCTCACCCTTTTTCAGCTTGTCCCGCGTTTCGAGTTTCTGCTTTGCGCTCATACTCCCGGTCAGCAGGCCCACACGGATCCCAAGCGGTTCCAGTAATCCGGACAGCGTTTGAAAGTGTTGTTTCGCAAGTATCTCTGTAGGCGCCATAAACGCAGACTGAAACCCTGAACGCCAGGCCATCCAGCAACACGCCGCGGCGATAAGCGTTTTTCCCGATCCTACGTCGCCCTGGATCAGCCTGTTCATCGGCTTTTTCTGAGACATATCCAGCGAAGCTTCCTTTATCGCATTCATCTGAGCGTTTGTGGGTGTGAAAGGCAGCCTGTCCGTGAACTCATGAAAATCCTGAGGGCTGATGCTTGTACCCGCAGTCACCGCGCGCCTTGCCCGAAGCTGTTTCATTGCGGCGGAAAGCACGAACAGCTCTTCGAAAATCAATCTGCCGCGCGCCGCTTTTAACGAATCCTCATCAGAGGGAAAATGAATGTTCTCATATGCGAAATCTGCTTTACAGAGCCCGTATTTTTCTTCGACTCTATCGGATAATACTCCCTGAATGACGCCTCCGCACTCGTCGAGCCCGCGGCGGACAGCAGCCCTGAGCACATTCTGTGAAAGCCCCGATGTCAAAGAGTACACAGGCACTATTCTACCCATGCGTTCTCCCGAAGACGCCTCCTTTGACCCCGGCTTCATGGAAACAGCAGCCTTTTCAAATATCGGATTGGTCATTGCGGGTCTGAGCACAGTACCTGCTGTTTTCCCGTAGAAAATGTACTCCTCGCCCTGCCTGATCGCGTTTTTCATATACTTCTGATTGAAGAATACTATGTCCATGACGCCGGTATCGTCGGCGACGCGCAGTTTGACCAGATCGAGTCCGCCTCTTATATGCGAGAGCTCCGGCGAAGTCGCGGCAATAGCGCGTACGCAGACTGTAACACCCGGCGTCAGCTCGCTGATTTCCTTAAAAACCGTCCTATCCTCATATGCTCGGGGAAAAAACCCGATGAGATCCCGCAGCGTCCGGATACCGAGCTTTCCAAGCAACCTGGCCCGCTCGTCACCGACGCCGGATACTATCCTGACGCTTAAGTCCAGCTTTTCGTTTGATTTTGTGTTCAGTGATGAAATGTCCATAACATCAATTTACTACTTCCGCATTTAAATTTCAACTTATTACACATGTTTTTCATCGTTCAGCTTGAAACCGGGCTACTCACTTGCTATAATCTGTATAACTGAGATAAGGAGGTTGCCATGGCACATAAATACAGAACCATTGCTGTTCTTACCAGCGGCGGAGACGCGCCGGGAATGAACGCCGCAATACGGGCCGTAGTACGCACCGCGTATGCAAACGGCATTACCGCTGTCGGTGTAAAACGAGGCTTCAACGGGTTGATAAATAACGATATGCACGAACTGACGGTCAGCGACGTCACGGGGTTGACCGGTCTCGGCGGGACAGTGTTGTACACTGCGCGCAGTGAAGACTTCCAAACAGAAGCAGGCGTTCAAAGAGCGGTCAAATCATGCGAGTACATGGGGATCGACGCTGTCGTTATAATCGGCGGCGACGGCTCTTTCCGCGGCGCCCTTGAACTGTCGAAACACGGGATACCGACAATCGGCATTCCGGGCACTATCGATAACGATATAGCATGTACCAACTACACCATCGGGTTTGACACCGCCGCCAACACCGCTATCGAAGCAATCGATAAGCTAAGGGACACAATGCAATCGCACGAACGCTGCAGCGTTGTTGAAGTGATGGGCAGAAGAGCAGGGCATCTTGCTGTATATGTCGGTATAGCTACAGGCGCCATTGCGATACTCGTGCCTGAGCGCCCTTACGATATCGAGACTGATATCGTTGATAAAATCCAAAGCGGAAAACTGCACGGCAGAACGCATAACATCGTCATAGTCGCTGAAGGCGTCGGCGCAAGCAGCGATCTGGCTAAGACTATCGAAGAAAAGACAAGGATGGAGACCCGCGAAACGATCCTGGGCCATGTTCAGCGCGGCGGCAGCCCGACAGCGAGGGACAGGGTCACTGCGTCCCGGATGGGCCGTCATGCAGTTGAAACCCTTGTGGAAGGCCGCGTCAACCGCGTCGTCGGCATCCAGGAGGGCGGCATGCGCGATTATGATATAGCCGAAGCGCTGGCAATGCATAAGGACCTGCAGGAAACCATGTACGAGACTTCGAAAATACTGAGTATGACCGTATAGTTAACAATATATGATTACACGTCAGCTATATCGACTATACCGGCATTTCAAAATGACTGTATAGTCAATGAAGACGCGCAAACGATCGCAGCCGCGGTGAAATCACCGACGCGGCTGCGATTTTTGCGGCGTCGCCCGGTATGAAGGGAATGACGCACAACATTACCGATGCTCCGGGAGAAGTCCCCGTCTGGAACATAAACCACGCAGTTCCGCAACAATATAGTGCAACAGTCCCTGCCGCCATACCGGCTGCGTGTGACAACCCCGCTCTCGCGAAATGCTTGTTAGAGAGTACGTTGATCAGGACGCCCGCTATCGCGGTGCATGGAAGGTACCCCATAATGTACCCTCCGCTTGCGCCGGCCAGTTTTTGCAGCCCTCCCTCAAAGTTTGCAAATACCGGCATTCCGAACGCCCCAAGAGCGATATACAAAGATACTGAAACGAGGCCGGTTCTCAGAGGTAACGCAGCAGCAGCAAGATATATAGCCATCGTCGCAAACGTGAGAGGCACCGGGCCGATTGGAATCGAAAACGGGGCGACTGCGCAAAGGATCGCAGCAAAAAGCGCGGCGAACACCATTTCTCTGACAGCCTGTGATTGCCTGCCCTGCATATACCTGTTACTCCTCATTCCTCACGCGCACGCTGTTTTCACAGGAACACAGCGTTGCAACGTCTCAGTTTGTTACACATCGCCTCTGACGCGTATGCTGACTTCGCCTGAGCGCAACGTCGCGACCTCTCCGCCTGCTCACTCCTCGCCTCTGACGCGTATACTGACTTCGCCTGAGCGCAGCGTCGCAACGTCTCCGCCTGCATATCTCACGGCCAGCCCGCAGTCGTCGTCTATATACAGCGCGCGGGCAGGCTTTTTCTCTCCTGATGACATAACGAAAATGTCTTTGCCCGTAACCACGGACAGCGCCCTGTAATCCTCGAGAAACGAACGTTCCGGCAAGTCCTGGTAATACTCCCAAAAGTAGTCGAGTACAGCTGCGATCAGTGCACATCGCTCATTATTCCCCACGCTCTGCATGCCCGTTATCGCTCCCGCAGTTCCTGCAATCTCTTCGGGATAACCGCTCTCCGGAGCCGTAATGTTTATGCCGACGCCCAGAATAGCGCTTTCAATTGCTCCGCTCTCAGAATTGAACGAGGCTTCAGTGAGTATCCCGCAGACCTTCCTGCCGGAAACAAGCAGGTCGTTCACCCATTTTATACCGGCCTTAACGCCGAAAACATCCTTTATTGCGCGCGTTGCAGCAACTGCAGCAGCTGGTGTTATCAGCACAGCGTCACGACTGTCGTACGCGGGTCTCAAAAGCAGGCTGAAATAAGCGCCGTGCTTTGCCGCGGAATAGAAAGTTCTCCCAAGCCTGCCTTTCCCCGCCGTCTGCTCATCAGCAACGATGACGCATCCCTCGGAGGCTCCGTTCACAGCCTTCTCACGCAGGACAGTGTTCGTCGACGTCACCGAATCCAGCACACAAATACTAAAAGCATCCTTATACCTCAAATGCCCGCTGATACCCGTCTCCGACAGAACATCACTCATTGCTTCTCCTATATACTCATTGCTCGCATCGTAGATCCGCCTTGCTGAATAAGAAACTATCTGCATCCTTACGGTTCGACACACAGTTTTCATCTAACGTCAATTCTGTTTTGTCACCGCTGCTTGCTTCGGCAGTCGGGGATCGAACCCTAGCCGCCTGTCGACTGCCTAAGGTTAGCACTTAATTCTCCATTTGGCAACGATGAAATGGAGAGCTAAGGTACTGGTTACACTTCAGAGGGGTATCCGGGAGACTGCCTTTTTTGAGGCTGAACTTATAGCAGGAGGCGGTAGCCACTGCTCATGTAACCTGGAACATTCGTAGAAGCCTCAAAAAAGCATCTCCCGGATACCCCTCTGAAGTGTAACAGGTACTGTCGGGACGATATGATTCATTTTACATAGTACTTTACGGCGTCGTTTTGATTTGATATAATATCTGCCGAACCGAATCCCGGAACAGGAGGGATTGGAAAAAGCATGAATACCGCAAACAAGCTCACAATGTTCAGGATCGTTCTGATCCCGGTGTTTTTCGCTGTACTATACATCGGCTTTGAAGGCAGCAGCTATACCGCTATGAGTGTCTTTATCGTCGCAGGGCTGACGGACATTGCGGACGGATACATTGCGAGAAGCCTCCGCCAGGTAACTGATTTCGGGGCTTTCATGGATCCGATTGCGGACAAGATCCTGGTGTTTTCCGCTATGCTCTGGTTTCTTGACCAGGGTGTACTTCCCGCATGGATGGTACTGATCGTGATCGTCCGGGACTTTTCAGTCACCGCGCTGAGGCTCGTCGCCGCGCGCAACGGGCGCGTTATCGCCGCCGACCTCTCAGGCAAAATCAAAACTGTGGTTACGATGCTCAGCATGATAGTGCTTTTCCTGCCCCTCCGCCAGTGGATGATAACCGCCTGCATAGCTGCAGTAACCGTCACGACGCTGGTTTCGGGAGTTGAATACTTCTATAAAAACAGAGACTTGCTGAATTTCAGCAAATGAACAGAGAGGATCGATCAATAAATTGGAGTTCAGTAGACTTACCCTTGACAAATTCGAAACGCTAAAGCCCTATTTCACCGATAATCAATGCCGCATCTGCGACTACACCATAGGCGGAACGTTCATGTGGCGTGACTATCACAAGACAGAATACGCAATACAGGACGGAGTCCTCTACCTGAAAATAGCATACCCGTCGCTTGCCTTTGCCCCTCCCCGCGTTGAAGGTTCGGGGACGGTAGATGCGATAGACGCCTATGAGAATATCATCGAATACTGCGCTTTACACAAAATAGCCGCGCAGATATGTTCTGTCTCCGCATCTGTGCTCGAAGACATTCAGGCAATGTATCCCGGCGCAAAATCGCAGACAGACAGAGCATGGTCAGACTATCTATATTCCGGCGACGACATACTTACCCTCGCGGGACGTAAATACTCCGGTCAGCGCAACCATATAAACAGATTTGAAAGAGAGCACCCTGTCTGGTCTTTTGAAAGCGTTACAAATGAGAATATCGGCGGCGTGCTGGATTTCTTCAGGAAATACTCGCAGGAGCATGTCAAAGATTACCCCGCGTACACAGAAGGAAACATTAAGGCAATAGAAGTTCTTGAAAACTGGGACTTATACGGTCAATCCGGAGGCGTACTGTATGTCGGCGGCGAGGTTGCGGGCGCATCGATCGGCGAAACAGTCGGCGACACCATATATATTCATGTTGAAAAGGCAAGCTCGGAAATCAACGGGTCATACCCTGTATTGATGAAACAGTTTGCAAACATGTATGTGGCTGACCCCATTAAGTTCATCAACAGGGAGGAAGATGACGGAGTGGAGGGGCTGCGGGTATCAAAAATGTCATACCATCCGCTGTCAATTCTTGACAAGTACTTTGTTTACCTTCCCTAATCGCCATCATCTATGTACCGCGTGTAGCCAAATTAAGCGTTTACCTAAAGCGTTTGCAAAAAACTCGAACGTTTCCTATTATACAACTATGATACATTGCACTGTTATACTTCGAGAAAACCACTGGAGCCGCTATGACAGAGATCACCGAAGCAAAAAGCAGCAAAGAGCATCCGGAGTATAACGCGGAAAGCAGAAAAAAAGCGGAGGCTCAGTCCCCCGCTGCAGATAGCGCAGGCACTGCAGATAGCGCAGGCCCCGCAGATAGCGCAAGCGCTGCAGATAGCGCAGGCATTGCATATGGCGCCCCCGCTGCAGATAGCGCAGGCCCTGCAGATGCAAAGAAACGCCGCCTTATGCACAGGAGGCGTCTGCTCACAAGAATCACGGTCACTGTAATTTCAGTGTGCGTGATTGTTTTTGCTTTTATATGGGAGTCGGCGCTCAGTAAAAAGAGCGACGGAGAGCCTGAACAATTCCCGCATCATGGCCGCTCGGAAGTACAGGATGAGCTGGATATGCTGGATTGGGTAATTCCGGGCTTTCTGCCGGAAAACGAATACTCAAGGCCCGGTATACTGCTTGAACGGGTAGATACCATCGTTATTCATTATGTAGGGAATCCGGATACGACTGCCGAGCAGAACAGAAGCTACTTCGCGGGTCTGGCAACAAGCGGTGAGACATATGCGAGCAGTAACTTCATAGTAGGCCTGGAGGGCGAGATAATTCAATGCGTGCCGGTCGACGAGATCGCCTACGCGTCCAACACAAGGAATGCCGACACGCTCTCGATTGAACTGTGCCACCCGGACGAAACCGGGGAGTTTACGCCCGAAACGTACGCCTCCGCTGTCCGCCTGACAGCTTGGTTATGCGTCAGTCTGGAAATCGACGCGCAGGAACTTATCAGGCACTACGACGTCACGGGTAAGATATGCCCGAAGTTTTTCGTGGATAACGAAGACGCCTGGGAGGTTTTTAAAACAGACGTCGCGAACGCGATGTCTGTTGTTTTGACGTCTCCGGACGCATGATTTTGTGTAACTGTTCAGTGGGTATCCGCGAGATTCTTTTGAGGCTTCTACGAATGTTCCGGGTTATATGTGCAGTGGCTATCGCCTCATGCTAAAAGTTCAGCCTCAGAAAATGCAGTCTCCCGGATACCCACTGAACAGTTGCGAATTTTCAAGCGTTTGTGCGCTTTGATATCAATGCGCTAAAACGCCCGGCTGATTGATTGCCCGGAAACTCATCGATCCGGATCCGGAAGCGCCGCCATCGCCAGCAGAACGATCAGCGACATGCCGACAATTATCATGACCGGCAGAAGCGAAATATAAAAAATAGTAAACAACGCAGCAAGCATCAGCGCCGGCAGCAGCCGCAGAGTTGACTTTCCGTTAAAACATGAACGAAGCGCCCTTAAGAACAACCTTGAGGGCGTTTCGTTTTCGCCAATAACGATAATACCAATAAAGAAACGGCACGCAGCCATGAACAGATAGCATGACGCCGCTGCCGCTGCATAAAACCCCGCAGTACGCATTTCCGCGATATACAGCAGAACAGTACCCCCGATTACAACGCAAAACGGCATTCCAAACAGCGTCTTAACAAGAAACCGCTGTTTGAAGCCGTCCAAAAAGTCCTGAACCAGATAACATTTTCCGGTCCGCATCAGCTGCGCGCAGACCATATTCAAGCCGCACAGTGACGCCGGGATAGTTATAACCGGAACCGAGAACAGCAAAAACAGAATGTTCGCTGCTACAAGCTTTCCGGGATGATTCGCAAGTATAAACCGGAAACGCCTGAATCCCGAAACAGGGGGCGGCTTGTCCACACCCGGTCCGGGTTTGAACTGGCCGCCCCGCATGTCACTGAAGAGTCCCATGTAACCGTTTACCCGGTATAAAGCAGATTCTGCTCTGTCTCGGGATCGAAAATATGCGCAAGCTCTCCGACGATTGTAAAATGTATCTCTTCGCCGTTTTTAAAGCCGTTCGGATGGTCCGCCGGAAGGTTGATAAGCGCAACGCTGATAACAGCTTCTCCAAGATTTGTGTTGATATGCAGGTATATCTCGCTGCCCATCATCTCCGAAACAGACACAGTCGCCTTGACAGAGCCGGCGTCCGCTCCTGTAAGTACGACATGTTCAGGCCTGATGCCGAGCGTGATGTCCTGGTTTCCGACGCTCTTAGCTGATAACCGTTCGTTAATGCTGTCCGGCAGCTTGATTTTCGCACCGTCAAGTTCTACGGTATACCCGTCCGCCTTTTCCAGTTTAGCCGGGAAGAAGTTCATCTGCGGAGTTCCTATGAAACCCGCGACGAACGTATTCTTCGGGAAACGGAAAACCTCCTGCGGAGTCCCGATCTGCTGGATGAAGCCCGCGTTCATTACGACGATCCTGTCTCCGAGCGTCATGGCTTCGATCTGATCGTGCGTCACATATATGAAAGTAGTGTCCACCTGATGCCTGAGCCGGATTATCTCCGCCCTCATCAGGTTGCGCATCTTCGCGTCGAGATTGCTGAGAGGCTCGTCCATCAGGAACACCTGCGGTTCGCGCACGATCGCGCGGCCTATCGCGACCCGCTGGCGCTGGCCTCCCGAGAGCCTCTTCGGCTTTCTCTCAAGCAAGTCCGAAATACCGAGGAGTTCCGCTGCCCAGCGTACCTTCTGGTCAATGACATTCCGGTCGGTCTTTTTCAGTTTCAGCGCAAACGCCATGTTCTCGTACACCGTGAGGTGCGGATAAAGCGCGTAGTTCTGGAACACCATCGCGATATCCCTGTCCTTTGGCTGGACGTCGTTCACAAGCGTATCGCCGATGTAGAGTTCGCCTTCGGAAATATCCTCCAGGCCTGCGACCATGCGCAGCGTTGTCGACTTGCCGCATCCTGAAGGCCCGACAAGCACAATGAACTCCTTATCATGGATCTCCAGATTGAACTCGTGTACTGAGGTAAAGCCGTTGTCGTAGATCTTCTTAATGTTGATAAGTTTTAGTCCTGCCACATTACAAGTTTTGAAAACAATGAATCCTCACTGCTTCCTCACGGACTGTGAAGTCAATATCACAACCGTATTACGGCAGGTCTCCACACTGCCGCACCGCAAACCCGGCGGATAGACACGCTCCTTCCTTCTGTCCGGGCGGTTATTGAGCTGCTCAATGGAGTAACCGCGCGGAAATAAAATAGTAGACCGCTGTATATAATCGCGGATAGCATCCGTTTATTGCATTCCGACTGTCTGCTACCCTCAGTGCTATCATACCGGTTTTCATAGTTTTGTCAATAATTTTTGGGTGCTACTCGAGGAATTTTTCAAATTTTTCACATTTCTTTTCATCATTTTGTTGAAATTCCCATACTACGGTGATATTATGACGGTGAAATTTCTCAGATTGAGATATTTATATTTAAAACATACGCAAGAAACAGAAAGGTAGGATAATAGTGAAAAAAGTAACAGCAATCATTCTTGCAGCGCTTATGATGCTTACTCTCATAAGCTGCGGAACTAAGGACGACAGCGCCTCATCAGGTACCAACAGCCCGACGCCGTCCTCCGGATCCGGGCAAGGCAGCCAGCCGTCCACATCATCGCAGCCAAGCACGTCTGCGGATACCGGTTCAGGCCAGAGCAATCAGCAGACCGGGTCAGGTCCGGCTGTAGCTCTGAAGGTTTGGGGTTCACAGGACGACCAGGCGATGCTCAATGAGATGATCAACGCGTTCAAAGCCGCAAACCCGGACAAGACATGGGACATCAGCCTGATGGTCGTCGGTGAAAACGACGCCCGGACAAAGTATCTTGAAGACCCGTCTGCCGCAGCTGACGTCTTCGCTTTCGCTCATGACCAGCTCAAGGAGCTTGTCGGCGCAGGCGCGCTCTATGAAGTTGCCGGCAAATGGAAAGACAACGTTCTTGCAGAAAACGGCGCCGGGTCCATTGACGCAGCCTCGCGCGACGGAAAACTCTACGCGTTCCCGATGACGGCGGACAACGGCTACTTTATGTACTATGACAGCAGCGTTTTCTCGGCGTCCGACGTACAGTCGTTCGACAAGATGCTGCAGGTAGCCGCAGCCGCGAACAAGAAAGTGTATATGGACATTGGCAACGGATGGTATATAGCTTCGTTCTTCCTCGCAGCCGGATGCCATGTCGGGCTTAACGCGGACGGAAGCGCATTTTGCACCTTTAACGACGCCAACGGTTTGAAGGCTGCCGAAGGTATCAAAGCAATCGTCGGCAACAGCGCATACATCTACGGCGACGGCGCGATACTGACAGGCGGTATCGGAGATACAGTAGCCGCCGGTGTTTCAGGAACATGGGATGCAGCCGCGATAAAGGAAAAACTCGGGGCAAACTATAACGCGTGCAAGCTGCCGACATTTACTTGCGGCGGAGCGCAGGTCCAGATGAGTTCTTTCGCCGGATACAAGCTTATCGGCGTGAACAGATCGACGTCCAGCCCGCAGGAAGCTATGGATCTTGCAGCGTGGCTGACAAACTACGATAATCAGCTCAAACGCTTTGAGATGCGCAGCATGGGCCCGTCGAACACAAAGGCGGCGGAGTCTCCTGAAGTTCAGGCTGCCGCAGAGCTTGCGGCGCTTGCCTCTCAGGCTGCGTACGCCGTAGCGCAAAACGACGTGCCGGACAATTTCTGGGAACCCACAAAGGCGCTTGGGCAGCAGCTCATTGCCGGCGACAATACCCCGCTCCAGGAGCTTCTTGACGAAATGGTGGATAAGATCATTACCTGATAATATGCGAGGGGTTGGGAGTCAGTAATCGGCCCCCAACCCCTTTACTGACTTCAGATTGGAGGTCGTACAACATTGAATGAGCAAAACATCCACACAATGAGTCCGGTCAATCGCTTTTTTCTGGCGCTCGCGGTAGTGCTCACCAGACTCCCCGGGCAGATCTGGAATGGCATAAAAGCTGCGGGCCGCGGGATCCGAAATCTTGTTTTTGCCATCGGAAGGGGCTTCGCCGGTTATGGCAAGATGTTTGTGAGAGGAGATATTTTCACCAAACTCTCCTTTGTCATAGTGGGGCTCGGATGCATCGTGCGGAAACAGTTCATTAAGGGTTTACTGTTCCTGCTTGTCTGCGTGCTGCTCCTGTACTTCATTTTCAGCTTCGGCTGGCCTTTCCTCGCCGATCTCGGCACCCTGGGAACGAACGCCGGAGACGAAATGGTTGACCCTGACACCGGCCTTATCATGTACACACTGCCTGATAATTCCATGCTCATCCTTCTGTACAGTGTGATGACCTTGCTTGTTATGGTTGTGTTCCTCGCGCTGTATTACGCTAGTGTCAGCGCCTGCTATAAGGCGCAGCTCCTGAAAGATGAGGGTAAGCCTGCTCCGTCATTCATTGCGGAGACAAAAAGCTTGCTTAATGAGAAGTATCACATTACGCTGCTTTCGCTGCCGACTGCCCTTTCCGCGTTATTTGTCATACTCCCGCTGCTGTTCATGATTTTGATCGCGTTTACAAACTTCGACAGAAGCCATCAGCCGCCCGGAAACTTGTTTACATGGGTCGGGTTTGAGAATTTCAGCGACGTCTTCGGGAACAACCCTTCAAAGTCATACACATTCCAGCACCTTCTTAAATGGACAGTTATGTGGGCGGTCGTCGCGACGATCACAAACTATATCCTCGGTATGCTGCTCGCGATGCTTATCAACAAAAAAGGCGTGCGCGTCAAGAAACTGTGGCGAACAATATTCGTGCTGACGATCGCGGTGCCTCAGTTTGTCTCGCTGCTGCTGATGAGAAGGCTTTTTGACGACCAGGGCACGGTAAACATCATCCTGGAAAAGCTGTTCGGTACGACGGTGAATTTTCTGACGAACGCGACGAACGCGCGAATAATGGTCATCATTGTAAACATGTGGGTAGGCGTGCCCTACTCAATGCTTATAACTTCAGGTATTCTGATGAACATACCTGCCGACCTGTACGAAAGCGCGCGGATAGACGGGGCAAGCCCTGTAAAGACGTTTACGAAGATAACGCTCCCGTACATGCTGTTCGTCACCGGGCCTTACCTTATCACACAGTTCGTCGGAAATTTCAACAACTTCAATGTGATATATCTTCTTACGCAGGGTGAACCGGGCAGCGTCAAGCTGTATCAGGCGGGAGAAACGGACTTGCTTGTCACATGGCTGTACAAGCTGACAGTCAACTTCCAGGACTACAACCTGGCGTCTGTCATCGGGATACTGGTGTTCGTAATATCAGCAGTACTGTCTCTGATAGTTTACAACTCATCAAGCTCGGTCAAGAGTGAGGAGGAGTTCCAGTAATGAAAAGTATGAAAAGGAGCCGTACCGTCGGCAATGTTATAGCGCATATCTTCCTTGCCATTTTATCGATAATCTGGATACTGCCGATCGCCTGGTTGATCCTCCGCTCTTTCCAGGGCGAGAAGGGCGCGTTTATTTCCACGGTGCTGCCCAAGAGTTACACTGTGTCTAACTATACGCGGCTCTTCACGGAGACGCAGTCGTTCAATTATCCGAGATGGTACCTGAACACATTTCTCGTGGCTATATTCACATGCGCTTTGTCAACAATGCTCGTTCTGATGATCAGCTACACGTTTTCAAGGCTCAGGTTTAGGTCGCGAAAGGGGTTCATGAATGTAGGTCTTATCCTGGGCATGTTCCCCGGATTCATGACAATGATCGCCGTGTACCACATACTGAAAGCGCTGGATCTGTACCAGTCGCTCATTTCTCTTGTCCTTGTTTACTCGACAACTGCGTCGCTCGGTTACTTTGTCGCAAAGGGCTTCTTCGACACGATACCCATTGCTCTCGATGAAGCCGCGACGCTGGACGGAGCGACAAAGAATCAGATATTCTTCAAGATAACGCTGCCGATGTCGCAGCCGATAATAATCTATACCGCGCTCATATCGTTCATGTCGCCATGGGTGGATTTCATCTTTGCGTCTGTGATCATGAAAGATAACTACAGCAAATACACTCTTGCGGTAGGGTTGTTTAAGATGCTCGACAGGGAGAACATATACGAGTTCTTCACGCGGTTCTGCGCCGGAGCTGTACTTGTAGCTATTCCTATTACTATACTCTTTGTGATTTTCCAGAGGTATTATGTTGAAGGCGTCACCGGCGGCGCGACAAAGGGCTAGGAGCGCATCCGTCACTGCGGCTTGAACCCGGCGGTCTTTAACACGCATGGGGCGATCGTTCGATCGTCCCTGTTGTTTGGTTGCAGAGTTACCTATCATGTCATTTGCTTCTTGCAAGGATAATCGCATGTTGGTATAATTCTGTTGCATTACTGCAGAAAGGGAGGGATCGGCAAAAATGAAAATCGGAATTCTGGGCGCCGGAGCTATGGGTTCGCTTGTCGGCGGACACCTGAAGAAAGGCGGCGGCGAAGTCTGGTTTATTGACATCTTTGAAGAACACATGAAAGCGATCCGTGAAAACGGGCTTATAATGGAACTCGAAGGCGAAGATGAGCCGCAGACCGTCTTCATAGACGGGGCTGTTACAAACGGAGCCGAAGCCGGACTATGCGACGTTGTTATTGTTTTGGTGAAATGCGTCGACATAGAATCCGCAGTAGAGTCAAACAGAGCTTTGTTCGGGCCGGACACCGTTGTCCTGACTCTTCAAAACGGCGTCGGAGGAGCGGAAGTGCTTAAGGACTATTTCAGCGTTGACAATCTGGGCTTGGGCGTCTTGAAATCTTCCGCAAACATCCTTGGCCCGGGCAGGATACTCGGCAGGCCGAGATTCGCGAACAGCCCCAAGGGCATTTACTTCTCCCCTGTTAATCTAAGTACCCCTTACAGGCATGTTTACAGCGAGTTGGAGCGGCTGTGGTGCGAAGGCGGAATGCCGGCCGAATGCAGCGACAACACAGAAGCTTTTATATGGAACAAACTGGTGGACAATGTTATGTACAACGGGATAGCAGCGCTCCTGCAGCTGGCGAATGAGGACAGTTCCGGGAATGAAGACGGCTGGCTGCTCATGAAAGAACTTGCGCGCGAGGCTTGCGAGGTCGCTAGAGCAAAGGGAATCGACCTGGACTTTAACAGCTATTGGCGCGACAGGAGCGGGAGGCCGCCTTACGACAGATCGGCGGTCGGGCAGTTCCACTATGTATCCGCTTTGTTTGACTCGGTTCAAAAACGAAAGACCGAGATAGATTTCATCAACGGCGCAATTGTGAAGGAAGGCTTGAAGTACGGTATACCGACGCCGTATAATGAGACAGTCTTACGCCTGGTCAGGGTCATGCAGGCAAATTATGGCAATAAGTACAATGGCTACTAAAGCATGGTCGTTTACAGTTTATTTACATATAATTTACTAACAAAATATAACCTTAATGAAATGGTAATATTTTTCTGTAGATTGCTTAACAACGCGCGCATATAATGAGCATTACAGGGTTGCGAATTCTTCTTTTTCATTTTATTATCCTCATAACTAATAGACAAGACGGGCGTCATTCGGCGCCCGTCTTGTCTATATGTTATTAAGGAGGACAATTAGTAATCTTGTTATGCGGTGTTATGCTGTATAGACGTCTAACTTGCGGGATTTCATCTTATGCGGTATAGTCGTCGTTCTTGCGGGATTTTCTCATGATGACTCCGAGTCCCAGCATGCCGAGTCCGAAGACTATGAGGGGCAGCGCGAACGGTGATACGCCTGTCTGGGGGAGTTCCGCGAGAGGAGGCTCTTCGTCGATGATGTCGAGTTCTTCGATCTCTTCTTCTTCAGCCGGCTCGAAATCTACGAGCGGTACTATATCTTCTTCGATCTCAACTTCCGGCTCGATCTCGATTGCTGTGAGCGGCTCGTCGGGAATGATGATCTCCGCGTCCTTGACGTAGTACAGGTTGATGACTTTGTTCGAGTTCAGTATGCCTTCGAGTTCGTCACCTGTCCTGCTGTCAAAGCTGTATCCGCTGATGCCGGGGATGCTCTCCGTGTAGTTTGTGCCCGCGAGTCTCTGCGCTCCGACTTTCGCCGTCATGATGACTTCGCCTGTGTCTTTGTCATAGAAGTTGACTGTCACGTTGTAGTATGTGTTCTGGGGGATGACCGGGTTGTTGACTGTTGCGCCGGCGTTGTCTTCGTCTGTGCGGAAGCTGTTGCCGTAGTAACCGGTCACGACTGCGTTGTTTTCATATTTGCCGGCTTTGTTGACCACTACGCTGTAGTTGATCTCAATCTCGGCGCCTGCAGCCAGCCCGTCTTCGATCGTGAACGTCGCTGTCTCTGCGTCGAAGGATACGCCTTCAACATCTTCAAACTTGTACTCTATCGCAGCGCCTTCCGGGATGCTTGTGAACTCGTCTTCCACTACCACGCGGTCAAAGTTGACGCTTCCGTTGTTCTTAACCAGCAGGGTGTAGCTGAGCGTTGCGGTCCCGCCGCTAAGGGTAACGCTGTTGTTATTGTTGCTGTTGCTCTTGAGGATGTTCAGGCCGGGTTCCTTGATGTTGACGGTCTCGTCGTCTTTTGCGTATAGTTCGCCTTCGATCTCGAAGTGTCTGGCGGTGACTTCCGCTACGTTGACTTTCTCGCCGGTCGCGATGTATACGACTTTGTATGTGATCCTTCTTGTCGCTCCGGCTTCCATGTCGCCGATCACGAATGTTATCACGTTGCTGTCGACGCTTTCGCCGTCTACTGTCTTAACTCCTTCGGGAAGGGTGTCGGTCACTGTCACGTCTGTCAGAGCCTTGTTGCTCTTGTTTGTGACTATCAGTGTGTAGCTGAACTCCGCTCCGTCTTCTTCGAGGATGTTGCTGCTTTGGCTGGCTTCCTTTTCGATATCGATCTTGCCTTCGAAGTCGATCCACTTGTTCTCGACTACGATGTCGATCCTGCGGGAGTCGCTGCCGTTGTTGAATCCGGCTTGTCCTTCGAGCTCTTCGCCGCCCATCTTGTATTCAGGCGCCCAGTTCTCACCCGATACGATTTCTCTGACTGAGTATGTTCCGTAGATGTCAAGGCCTCCGAAGCTTCCTGTCCAGTTGTTGTCTTCGCTCAGGGTTATTACCCTGCGGGTGGGGTGGCCGTTCGCGATCAGGCGTACCCTTACGCTTTCGAGTTCATAATCTTCGTGTCCGGCTTCCCATACCTTCGTTACATTCAGTCTGCCGGTCGGGACCTTTACTGAGTTGATGACTGCGATCTCCGCTGTCTGGCCTTTTGCGATGCTGACGAGGTTGCCGGTGTATGCCACGTCGTAGTCGGCGCCGGGGTTGTCTTCTACTATCGTGTAGACATATGCGTTTCCGTTATCGTCGTGGATGGCGAGGTTCCTGAATGTGTCCTCCCAGCCGTTCTCTTCGTCGAGTACCAGTGTCATGCCGAAATCGTCGTCGAGTTTGTTATCGCTGTATCTGCTGAGGTTGACTGTCACGCTGTCGGGGCGGGCGTATGCGTACGCTTCGTCGTCCCATACTTTGCTCACGTTGATGTTGCCCGTGGGGATCGCGTATACATTGGTCACGCTCAGTTCGCCGCCGAAGTTGTTGCTGCGTCCGTATCCGATGTACAGGCCTCTGTTGTTGTTTCTGCTGTAGCCCTTAAGGCTGTAGTTCTCGTATTCGCCGTTTTCCTGTATCCTGAAGGTCCCGAAGTCGCTTGACGGGATCTCTATCGTTTCTGTCCAGCCGTTGCTGCTGTCAAGGGTTATCACGCCGTACGCTTCGCCGTTCCTGTAGAGTGTTACGGAGATCGCGGGGCGGCCGTTCGGGTCTACCGGGCCTTCGAATGTTTTGCTGATGGTTATATAGCCTGTGGGTTCGTTGTAGCTGTTTACCAGTGTCACATCGGCGATCTGGTTCTCAAAGCTTACAGTGCCTTCGCCTGTGACGCTGTATCTGGCGTCTCCGCTGAGTTCGTATATCTCGTATGTCTCTGCAAGGTCAAGGTTGTAGAATGTGTAGCTGCCGGTGAATGTCACTTCTTCATAGTGGCCTTCGCTGCCGATGAGCTGGATCGTTACGGCTGCCGCCGGGCGCTGCTGACGCGGGAGGGTACCGTGGTTCCAGTTCTTGTATACGGTCAGGACGCCGCTGCCGAAGCTGTTCGTGCCGGTGATGTTTCCTTCGCGGGTGGTCCTGCTGAGGTCGATCGTGCCGCTGGTGCTGAATGTGTACTCCAGTGTGCCGTAAAGCGGGGCTTCTTCAATGTAGTAGCCGCTTACGAGATCCAAATCCTCGAATGTGTGCGACATTGATCCGTTTTGCTTCGGGAGCTCTATCGAGTCGATAAGGGTTCCGCCGTTCATCAGGCTCAGTGTTACGCTGTCGGGGCGGTAGCCTTCAAAGCCTTCGTCAGCCCATTTCTTCTCTACCGTGATCTCGCCTTTGGGGTCGACGTCTGTGTTTGTGATGTAGGCCGCGTCATCGCGGTTTGCTTTTGTCAGCTCGATGGCGCAGACGCCGTCGTCTCTTACGGGGCTGTAGCTTACTTCGTAGTCGTAGAGTTCATTGTCGTTATCGAGCTCTTCAACTATGTATACGCCGAGTTCGAGGTTTTCAAGTGTGTCGCTCCAGGCGTTGCCTTCGTTGAGCGTTACTATCTCTTCGTATCCGTTGGGGCCTGTCACCAGGACTTTGACTGACGCCGGGCGTGTGTTCGCGAGGCCATCGTCGTATCCGTCTTCCCATATCTTGTTGATCGTGAGTTCGCCTGTCGGCGTCACATAATCGTTTACCAGAGTCAGCTTTACTGTGCGGCTGCCCATCGTCGCTTCGCCGCTCAGGGTGGAGGCGTTAACGTTCAGCTCGTAGTCCGCGGGTACGTCTTCCGTTACGCTGTATACGCCGAGGTCCATGTTCGTCAGCGTCATGCCCCAGTTGCCGTCTGAATCTTCGGTCAGCGTGTACTGCGTTCCGTTGAGTGTTATGACCAGCGCTTCGGGGATGTCCTGATTGTCGCCGTGGTTCCAGAGCTTCTCTACGATGACTTTCGCTGCGGGTACGTTGTATTCGTTAGTAATGGTTATCACTTGCGGCGCTGCAGGCTCGAAAGCTATCGTCACTGTCAGCGGGTCGTATGTGGGGGCTACGAAGTCGTTGTACTGGTCTGCGAGGGCTTCCTCTACTACATGGTAGACCGCTCCGATCTCAAGGTCGGCGATCGTTTCTGTCCATTTGTTGCCTTCGTTGAGGTAGTATACGCCATCCTGCGCGACGTCGCCTTTGTACAGTTTGAAGGATACTTCCTGCTTCGGCGCTTCGGCGCCCCATGCCTTTTTGACTGTCAGCTCGCCCGTGGGGACGAAGCTATAGTTATTGTTGAATGTTACTTTACTGTCTGTTATTCCGGCGACGTTGCCGAGCGCGTCGACTGTGAAGTTGAACTTCTGGCTGTTTGCGCTCCAGTCGCTGCCTTTTGTGATCTCTTCGACAATGTAGAACGATCTTGTTTCCGCCGCGTTGGCGTACTTTGCAGCATCGATCTTCAGTGTTACATATCCGCCTGCTTTCGCTTCGGCAGAGGTCATCATTGCGCTGTCGAGCTCGTTGCCCGCCGCGTCGTATAGCCTGAATGTGAACTCCGCGTTGTCAGGGATGCTCGCATATTCGCTTGTCTTCGTTACATTCTTGTATACGTCGATCTCAACCGGCCCTACCGGGATGTATGTCAGCTTGATTTCCACTACGCCTCTGTTCGGCAGGTCCTGGGCGATGCTCTCGTCCGGCTGCCATTTGAAGCCGCTGCGCTGCAGGAAGTGGGTGGAGCTCGTGTATCTCGTGTTGCTGACGTTGCCGTCGTTTCCGCCGGGGTTATCGGTCGTTACTATATATGTCGTTACTTTGCCGGGGCCTTCCAGTCCCATGAACCAGAAGAAGTAATAGTATAATCCGTTGATGTCTGTGCCCTTTGTCCTCAGGATGCCGAATGTTCCGTCTTTTGCAGTGAGCACGTTGTCAGGCAGTTGCACGGTTCCGACCGGCACATACGAGCTCGTCGGGAGTTTGTCGGTGGAACGGCTCGAGTCATATGCGAAGTTTTTCTTCACGTTTCCTGTAATAAACATTTGTGGATTGCTATTTTTCTTTTCCAGTTCAAGTTTTATTCCGAGGTCCTTATCTTCTATGGTTATTTCCTGTACGCCATGGTCCCAGCCGTTGTTCCATTTGATGCCGCTTACCGTCAGGCTGGCGATTGTTTCGATCTGCTTCGCCCAATAGTACGGGTTGCCCTTCATCGGCTTGTACGCTGCCGCGGCGCCTTCGTTGGTGTAGTACGCTGTGTTGATTTCCCAGCCGCTTTTCAGAGTTACGGTGAATGTGCATGTCTGCATTCCGTCAAGTATGTCGTCCTGCGATACTGTCCATGTCACTGTCCCGCCTGACTTGCTGAGTTCGCCCACGCACGCGACGTCTTCTATGTTGCCTACGAGTTCGAACATGCTGCCGATCTCGTCCGTGATGACTACGTCTGTGTTATCGGGGTCGAGGGGCTTCATTTTGCTGCTGCCGTCCATGTACGCGGCGCCCCATGCCTGTAATGTTACTTCGAATGTTCCGTTTTTCTTGTCTGCTACGTTTTTGTTTACCCAGATCTGTCCTTCTTCTAAGCTGTCCGGCGCTCCTGTTGATTCGCCTTCGCTGGCGGGTACATAGCCTGCCGGGATCGGGATGTTGCCTTCGCCGGGGTTTCCCGCCGCCATCGCGCCGAGCGGGAGCAGGCAAACGACCATGACTACTGCCATGACCATCGCCAGGATCTTTCTTACTTTCTTGTTTGCTGTCATTGTGGTTTTCATTTGTCTCTCTCCTTAACATTGTTTGTTTTTGTTTTTTTGTCCTCTTGACCGCACTATACCCGATGGCAGTCGCAGCTCAGTCGTAAAAAACTGTGATTTTTACAATCTTTGAAAAAAACATTAAAGCTGCTTGAGGGTTTATG
>Ga0082212_10003942_pt1 | contig 20816 bp, 20 predicted proteins | sample TergutNt197P3_FD_71548 | JGI IMG/M metagenome (GOLD analysis project Ga0082212, IMG submission 71548) | Neocapritermes taracua P3 segment gut microbial communities from Petit-Saut dam, French Guiana - Nt197 P3 | ecosystem: Host-associated > Arthropoda: Insects > Digestive system > Gut ... | reverse complement strand
TGTTCAGTGCCTCGGTGAGGTCGTTGCGATCACGTTCCGAAAAGCGGAGGCATGGATGCCGGAGCGCACGAGTATGCGCATGGATGCGCATTCGAGTGATAAGGAACGTGATGTAACGGCCGATCTAAGGTGGCACTGAACTGTATCCGGGAGACTCGCGAACCTGCCATTTATCAATTGCACTGTTACGCTTATTATGATAAAATTCGCAGCGATGGAAAAACACAACGCAAACGTACCTGGCTCATCGGACTTTCGCGAGGTTTCGCAAACGAACGCCGGCGGCGCTGCACAGACTCTGAGCGCAACGCCGCACATGATATCACAAAAGGAAGGAATGATCACAAATGTCCGGAAAATCAAGATCACAACATTCGCGCGCGCTCGCGTTCGCACTGGCGCTTATTATGACGCTCGGTATGCTCGTGACGACTGCGTCCGCGGTGACTCTCATCGCAAGACCCACAGCGTCCACCGTCGTCGTCAACAGCGAGATCATCTCTTTTGACGCGTACAACATCAATGACAACAACTACTTCAAACTCCGCGATCTGGCGTACGTCCTCAATGGAACGGAAAAGCAGTTCTCCGTCACCTGGGATGGCGATACGGATTCCATTTTCCTTGAAAGCGGCAAGCCTTATATTCCGGACGGCAGCGAGATGAAAAGCAAAGGCGCCGGTGACAAGACGCCAAAGCCAACTACCTCAAAAACATACCTCGACGGGCAAGACGTTCTTCTTACGGCGTATAACATTGAGGATAATAATTACTTCAAACTCCGCGACATAGGCTTTTCCCTTGACTTCAGCGTCGAGTGGGACGGCGAAAATCAAACCATAATTATTGATACGAGCAAAGGCTACACTCCTGAGATACTCTCAGAAGGACAGTGGAAACAGATATATCTATCGGAGATCCTTGCTGCGCTTGCGTACTCAGAGAGAATGGAAGAAGACTCCTATGCCCGATCGAAGTATGACCCGAGCGGTAAGTTTGCGATGTACGTGCATGAGTTTATGCTTGCGGACCTCAACTTTGACGGAGTCCCTGAGCTTCTGGTGTTCGGCGACGCCGCAAGCGCGTCTTATATGATGAGAGTCTTTACAATAGCCAATGGCAGAGCCGAGATGTTTTTCACAGGATGGGGCGGTGAGCAGAAACTGTATAGAAAGGTCGCCGACGGAAGCCTTGCGTATTATCTCAACTGCTTCAACGGCGACGCCCAGAGTCTGTTCGGGAGTATATATGTGACTGACTCGGACACGCTGATGGACTACCTCATTCGTGAAAGCGCATGGGTAGCCGACTATGACGAGTACTATGACCTTGATGATACGGACGCCGGGCCTTCCTGGAGCATTAGCGGTATCAGCTACAGCCAGGATGAGTACAATGAGTACTTTGCCACCTTGATGGATGGTTATCTGGCCGTCGATTACGTCAACGCGAGACTGGAAAAGTGGGATGCGGACGCAGGCACGGCGGCCATTCAAGCGTTTCTGGACTCATACATCCCGGAGGGATAACACTGCCGGGTTACACTGTTGGGTGACTATCGGAAGACCGGATAAAGGCGGTTGCTGATATGCTAAAGACAAGAATTTACGTTTCCGCTGCAACTGAGGAACTCAAGCGCGACGTCACGGACATCGAGTCCTTTTTCCGTCGCTTAAATGACTGCTACCTGGACAGAGGGCACTATTTTACGCTGCTGCTCGACGACGATATAGACGTCGCCGCACCTGAGACTGGAAGCACAGCTTCGATCGCTGCCGGTCAGAGCTTTCAGGGGGGCCCGGATGAAATAGTCGGCGCCGGCGCTTCTGGCGCTTCTGGCGTTCCGGGCGCTTCCGGCGTTCCGGGCGCTTCTGGCGTTCCGGGCGCTTCTAGCGTTCCGGGCAGCTTAAGCGCGTCTGTGCCTTCAGCTGCCTCGATGGAGCAACTTGCCGGCTGCATCCTTGCATTCATTTTGATCGACTCAAAGGACACGTATGAAAGCACAGGAACGTATGAGTACGTTTCAGACTGTTATAGTAAACGCGGCAAACCTGCAATGTTTGTCTATGTGAAGAACCGGGGTCTGGCGAACGATATTCCGGAGCAGGAAACCGGCGCGCCTCAACATTCCGGGGTCAGCGGCCCTCCTGTCGCGACGATCCGCAATTACGCGCATATAGACACATTGAAACTCGGCATATTGATGCAGCTAAAGCAGCTTGAACTTGACGGCGTCGATATCAGGCTGGAGGGCGGGAAAGCATGGCAGGGAGCAACCGCCTTGATGGCGCTCGACAATGTTGAGACTGTATCAGGCTATGAGAGCCTGCAAAAACTGAAGCAGGACCGCGCCGCTCTTGAGACCCGCTATGTAGAAGCTAAAGCGCGTTATTCCGAAAACCCGGACGACGCAGCAGCCTATGAAGAGTTCGTTGAAGCTACAAGGCGCCGCAACGAGGCCATCGAGGAAATCCGTGACATAGAGGCGCAGCTGTTCAGCATGGTAGAAGGCATGTACATACAGACCGCCACCGGGAAGCTCTCCCAGCGTCAGGCTGAGGCGTACCGTCTGGCGGAACGCGGTCTGCTGAACGAGGCTCGCGACGTACTCGATTTTTACGCGATAGTCAGCGAAAGCCGCCACGAAGACGAAGCCGCGGAGCAGATTGCCGCCCGCGTGCAAGTGCATGTAAACGAACAGCTCCAGTTGAAAGACATCAACGCAGCCCTGCTGGACTGGGAGGGCGTCGATGAATGTTACAAAGAAGCTGTTCGCCTTGAGGAAAAGCACAGTCTGCCGCGAAACGCGACATTGTCATATCTGGAACACCTGTACTACAAACGGAGGTACAACGAAGCGATAAAACTCGGCGAAGCTCTGTGCCGCCATTACAGGAGCCCGGAGTCACGCGAGCCCGGCGAAGATAAGTCTCTCATGTACAATCTGCTCGGGATCGTATACTACTCATCCAGCCAAATGGCAGAAGCAGAAGAAATGCTTAAGGAATCATTGCGTATAAGGAGCGCTAGGAAAGACGGCGATCCCGACATCATCGGGAGGGACGTCGCCGCGGTATACAACAGCCTCGGTAACTTGTACTATCTGCAGAAACGCTATGAAGAAGCAGTCGAAGCGCACGAGGCTGCGCTTGAGATACGGAAAAGGCTCGCAGGCAAAAATCCTGACGCATATGAAGAATTCCTTGCCTACACATACGTGAACCTGGGCGCTGCCTTTGACGATATGGAAAAAAGCGAAGAGTCCGCCGAGATAACGCTGCTGGCAATTGAGACATTCAAAAGACTGGCGGTGGCGAAACCGGACCCGCATGAAGGTTTTCTGTCCGCGGCATATGTGAATTTGGGAGCCGCGTACGCCAATCTTCAGCGTTATGAAGAAGCTGAGCAGCAGTTTGAAACCGCTCTGAAAATTCAACTGCGGCTCACTGCCGAAAACCCTGACGCATTCGGATTCCGTCTGGGAGAGACATATATAGAGTACGGCAGGCTTTATCTGAAGGCGAACCGGTACAAGGACGCGCAGGAGAAATTGACTACAGCTATCGAAAAATACCAGAAGATGGCCAGCTACGATCCCGGCGCTTACGAACCGTCGCTCGCTGCATGTTACGCTAGTATCGCGGAGCTCTATGTGGAGATGAGCCTTTTTACGGAAGCTGAAAGCGCTCTTATCAACGCAGCCAGGCTCTTTGATAAATACGCGGTCGCCAATCCCGCTCATGCGGAAAGCGCAGCCGACGCGAGAAAACTGCTTGCCAGTCTGAACGCGCGCCTGCTCAAGTCCGGAGAGTTGAAATCCACGCTGACGACGCAGGAACAGGAGATAGCCCTGCTGCTTACAGAAGGGGTGTCAAAGGGAGATATCGCCAGAAAGCAGCATATCAGCGTATCACAGCTTGAGCTTATCGTAAGCGCCATTCGTGAAAAGGTTGTCGGAGTTACGGATGCTGATCCTGTCGTCACCGCTGTTGTCCGCGATTATAAACTCACGGGCAGGGAGGCGGATATGCTTCGCTGCCTGCGGCAGAACATGGGTAACGACAAGATAGCGGGTGAACTCTTTCTCTCGGATGAAACTGTCAGAAAACACATGCGCAGCCTTATAAAAAAACTCCCCATCGCCAGGCGGCAGGACGTAGCCGCCTGGCTGGATGGGTATAATGTTGAGTGATATTTGAAGTTCAATTACCTAAAAGTTACACAGTCCAGCAGTCGTGAACGACGCCGACGAGCATCCACTCCCCGCCTTCATTCTCAAACACAAGTCTCAGACTTGTCCAGTCGAACCCCTCATATTGCGGGTCTATGCCGGGGAAATTGAACTCAATGAAATGTCCGTCAGGAAACTCTGCGCTAAGGTCCGCAATGGTGTTTCCCGTCTGGATGTACGTGTCTCTGCCTATAAGCGGAGCGTTTATGAAGTCCTGATTATAGACAAAACGGCTGAAGTACTCTTCGACGTTCATATCTATCGGCTCGCCTGAACCGTCATACTCGCCCCATAGGTACTCGTCGGTTACATCAAGCGCGCGTATTTGCTCGGCGCTGAACCTGACAGCGTCCTTCTCTACATAAGAGTACGGCGAAAACACGACGCCCTTCCCCTTACTGACAACTTGGGCAAGCTGCTCAAAGTCACAGCATTTCAAGTAGTTCAGGACAAGATTCGCTCTGTTGAGCAACTGGTTCCCACTTCGCAGTATGACCTCCGCGGTATCATAGTCATAGTCCACATACAAGCCCGCTTTTTCTGCAATGGCGCGCACCGGCAGGTATGTCCTGTCGTTATACAACAGCGCCGGCAGCTCTGAACCGTCCGCTTCCGCAGGCTTAAAAGGCTCGCCGTTAAACGTCATGTGCAGCTTCTGGTTCAGGTACGCGGTAACGCTCGATACGCCTCCCGAAGCCAGCGCAGCACCGGTCATGCAAAGCAGACAAATAATGCATAGCGCGGGTACTGCCTTCCTTATGATTGTTTTTTTCACTATCTTCCCTCCTGTTCAGTTTTATATAGATCACGCAGTCGTTATTATATAGTGTGTCAGGCTTCATTTCAAGACGCCGCGTGCTTTATATGTGCGGTTACTGTGCGCGGCGTTACTGTTCAGGGGGCTTGGGAACATACAATGGGTATAACCTGCGCACAGATTTGCCTGCGAACGGATTAACCTGCGCACAGATTTCAGTATATTCATATTGGAGTGAGAATCCATGAGCGAAAGATTCACAGTCGGAATTATCGTATCGAACCATTTCGGTGTACTCAACCGCGTGGCAGGGCTGTACGCAAAGCGCGGCTATAACATCGACAGCCTGGCAGTCGGTGAGACGGAGAACCCGCAGTATTCCCGGATGACCATCGTGTCTACCGGCGATGAGTATATGAAGAACCAGGTGCTGCGGCAGCTCGAGAAACTGCATGACGTAAAAACAGCCTGCATACTAGACTACGATAACTCAGTGTCGATTGAGCACATGCTTATAAAACTAAGAGTCGCAAGCGCCGGCAAGGCCTCTATCAGCAACACAATCAATGATTACGGCGGCAGAGTCATGGATTTCGGCGACGAGTTCATTACAGCGGAGATAACCGGAAGTTCGGAGAAAATTGAGCGTTTCATTGAAGAAGCGCGTAAAACCGGCATAATGGAAGTATGCCGCTCAGGATTGATCTCTATGGTTCAGGGGACACAGAATGTTATGAGTATTACGTGAAATGTGTTTTCTGCATCTTATTTCCCGCCTGCGATGTATACCGCAGGCGGTCTGCGTTTATGTTCGCTCACGTTGTGGTATCTGTCAATTATTGCGCGGTCCTCATCCGTGCACGTTCCTTCAAGCAGCAGCTTGTCGATGCTTATGTATGATACACCCATATCACCTTCATCAGTCTGCCCTTCAGCAAGACCGGCGGACGGAGCTTTTTCTATGATCCTGCGGGGCGCGCCCAGATACTCCAGGAACTCATAGACTTCGCTCACGGTCAGGTCGGCGATCGGATTAAAATCATACGCGCCGTCCCCCCATTTTGTGAAGTATCCCATGTACGTTTCACTTCTGTTGCCGGTACCTGCGACAAGTCTGCCCTCGCTTGCAGCGACCGCGTAGAGCGTTGTCATACGAAGCCGCGGGGCTATGTTCGTCAGCGCCGCACCGCTGATGTCTGTCGCGTTTGTGATCGCCGCAATAATCTCGCCGTATGTCTTGGCTAAATCCACTGTTCTGTTTACTATGCCGAACTGCTCCGCTACCGAAACAGCGTCGTCCGTGTCCTCCGTATAGTTTCGTTTCGAACCGCAGGGCATGATCACCCCGAGCGTGTCCTCGCATGCAAGTTTACATAATATCCCGACAAGAGCAGAGTCTTTTCCGCCGCTGTTTCCGAACACGATTCCCCTTGCACCGGAGCCCTCAAGCACCCCGCGGATGAACTCCACGCGCTTTTCAGTCTCGATCCTGTAATCGTTCATGCCGTCCTCCGACTCATTTAATAACTACTGTAACCCTGAAATAGCAGCGAGATCAAAGATCAAACACTGTTTTTGACATTTTTCATCATAAACTGTATAATGGCGGAAAACAAGCATAATTTTGATCCTTTCGCGTCCGAACAGCGCCGCAGTTACAGTTCAGAGGGGTATCCGGGAGACTGCCTTTTTTGAAGCTGAACTTATAGCAGGAGGCGGTAGCCACTGCTCATATACCCCGGAACATTCGTAGAAGCCTCAAAAAAGCATCTCCCGGATACCCCTCTGAAGTGTAACGCGCCGCAAGCGGCGCATTAGGCGGACGCAAATCTGTGGTTTAAGACTTGAATTTATATATTTATCTGGAGGCGCCCATGGAAAAAATCGTATATAATACATATTCTGAGCTAAGCAGCGCGGCAGCGGACATCTTTGTACAGCAGCTGAGCCGGAAACCGGACAGTGTATTTGGACTTGCGACCGGCAGCACGCCGCTTGGACTGTACGCTGAACTTGTGAAGCGGTATAATCGCGGTGAAGCGGACTTCTCAAGAGCGCGCTCGTTTAACCTTGACGAGTACTATCCAATGAGCAAAACGCATCCGCAAAGCTATAACTCCTTTATGCATGAGAATCTCTTCAGCAAGGTCAACTTTGCTTCCGTAAGGCTGCTGAGCGGTGAAACTGCAGACCCTTCCGGAGAGTGCGCGGCGTACGACGCCGAGATAGAAGCCTGCGGCGGGATCGATTTGCAGATCCTTGGCATAGGGCAAAACGGGCATATCGGTTTCAACGAACCCGCGCAATACTATTCAATGCCGACATATCTTGTCGAATTGACCCAAAGCACTATCGAGGCGAACTCGCGTTTCTTCGCAGAGGGTGAAGTCCAGCCCTCATCCGCCCTGACGATGGGTTTCGGACCTATATTCAACGCAAGGAGTATCCTGCTGCTCATTAGCGGAGCAAATAAAGCGCACATCGCCGCGAAACTCTTTGATGGCAGGATACACACTGACGTCCCCGCGAGCTTGCTGCTGCTTCATCCGAATGTGACAGTACTTATGGATAAGGACGCCTCAGGCGAGCCCTGATGCGGCTGGGTAAGTATAATGCAACTTATGTATGCTTTTATCCCGATTATCTTTCTGTTTCCGCCTGCCGTCCTGATCCTGATCGTGCTGGCGTTCAAGAACAGAGCGGGGATTGGGAAAAGCTCCGGCTCCGGTCCCGGCTCCGGCTCCGGTTCCGGCGCTGCTTTCGCGCCCGAAACGGATAAAGACGGCGATGTTCCCGTTGATTACGGCGACATGGACGCCGATTATAGTACTCTGCCCGGTTTTGAAGCTGATCCGCATGATGACGCCGCTGTTCCGGAATTCTATGATGACAATGGCGCTGCGGACGCCGGAGGCGCTAATGATAATACTTCGGGCAAAGACACGGAAGCTGACGCGCAGAGAGACGCGGACATAAAAGCAGAGAAGAGGTACAAGCAGCTCATGCTTGCGGCAGTACTTGTGTTTATCACAGGTGTGATCCTTACGGTGACACTGTATATCGGGATCAAAGTAACTCCCTGGTCCGGATGGTGGCCTGACTGGCTTTTCAAAAAGAAATAGTTGTTGACATATCCGTGAGCATGAGTTATTATGACACGGTGTCAAGTATTTTTACTTGAATGCTTAGCTGATACAGCGCCGCAGCGCGTTTGAAACTTTGATGATTAAACATCCATCATGGATAGTTACGCGAGGGAACCTGATGAGGCAACCGGACGAAGAAACTCTTCACATGTCGATCATGTTCGACTTCTTCGGTGAACTGCTCACGGAAAAGCAGCGCGAGTATTTTGACCTGTATCACAACGAAGACCTGTCACTGTCGGAAATCGCGGAAAAAGCGGGGATCACCAGGCAGGGAGTTCATGATATTCTCACACGCGCGGAGAAAACGCTGCTAATGATCGACAGCAAGACCGGTATCACCGGAAGATGGCTCAAAGCGCGCGCCGAGTTAGACATCGCTGAACAGCTCTCACATGAGATCGCATATCTCTCAGCCGGTGACGATCAATTATCCGAAACTGCGCGTAAACTCACAGTCAGACTGGAATCCATTAAGAACTCTCTCTGATGGTGGTCCGCCTAAAGCGCACCTCAAGGCGTAAAGTGCCGCTTGCAGCGCAAGGCGCTCTTTCAGCGTAAAGTGCCGCTTTCAGCGCAAGGCGCTCCTTATAGTGTAAAGTGCCGCTTTCGGCGCAAGGCGCTCTTTCAGCGTAAAGTGTCGCTTACAGCGCAAAGCGCTCCTTATAGCGCTTGGCGGACGGATTGGAAAAAGCATGGCATTTGAAAGTCTTTCCGAAAAACTGAATTCTGTTTTCAAAAAGCTGCGCGGCAAGGGCAGGCTGAAGGAAGCTGATATTAAAGAAGCTATGCGCGAGGTTCGTCTCGCGCTTCTTGAGGCTGACGTTGGGTATAAAGTCGTCCGCGATTTCATCAGCACTGTCAGCGAACGGTCGCTTGGCGCCGACGTACTTGAGAGCCTGACCCCTGCGCAAATGGTAATAAAGATCGTCAACGAAGAACTCTGTAATCTTATGGGCAGTACAAACGCGAAACTTGCGATATCATCGAAACCTCCGACTGTTGTTATGCTCGTGGGCTTGCAGGGCTCAGGGAAAACAACAAACGGGGCCAAGCTCGCCGCTTACATGAGAAAAACAAGCAGTAAACGCCCGCTGCTCGCAGCGTGCGATATATACCGCCCCGCCGCTATCGCGCAGCTGCAAACCGTCGGCAGGCAGCTTGATATCCCGGTGTTCGAGATGGGCGCCGCAAATCCGGTAAACATCGCGAAAGAGGCCGTATCACACGCTGATAAGCATGGCAACGATATGGTTTTTCTGGACACCGCAGGCAGGCTGCACATCGACGAAGAACTCATGGACGAGCTGAAAGCAATTAAAGCGGCTGTAACTCCGACAGAGATACTTCTCGTTGTGGACGCCATGACCGGACAGGACGCCGTTAACGCCGCGTCAGCTTTCAACGATGCGCTCGACATTGACGGCGTGATACTCACGAAGCTTGACGGCGACGCCCGCGGAGGCGCCGCGCTGTCTGTCAAAGCCGTAACGGGTAAACCGATCAAGTTCGCGGGAACAGGCGAGAAGCTTGACCAAATTGAGCCGTTTCACCCTGACCGCATGGCTTCGCGCATACTTGGAATGGGCGACATGCTTACGCTGATAGAGAAAGCTGAGCAGGCGTTCGATGATAAAAAAGCGCAGGAACTGGCTTCAAAACTGATGAGCAATAAGTTCACGCTGACGGACTTTTACGAACAACTTATGCAGCTGAAATCTATGGGCAGCCTGTCTGATATCGCCGGGATGCTGCCCGGCGTAGACGCTAAGGCGCTCGCAGGAGCTTCTATCGACAACAGTACGCTCAGTAAAACCGAGGCGATCATTCTTTCAATGACGCAGCATGAGCGTGATAATCCCTCAGTTCTCAACAGCAGCCGTAAAAAACGCATAGCCGCCGGCAGCGGGACTGCAGTCGTCGAGATCAACAGGCTGCTGAAGCAGTACGAGATGATGCAATCAATGTCTAAGCAGCTGACAAAAGGAAGGCTCCCCGCGATGCTTGGCGGAAAGAAGAACCGCGGAGGCAGAAGCTTGTTCGGAATGTAATCAAATATGGAAGGAAAATCATTATGGTAAAAATCAGACTTCGCAGAATGGGCGCAAAAAAAAGCCCCTACTACAGAATCGTCGTCGCTGACTCTCTGTCCCCGCGCGACGGAAAATGCATCGAGGAGATAGGTTCATATAATCCCCTCATGTCGCCATCCGAAATCAAGGTGGACGCCGAGCGCGCGCAGTACTGGATCAAGAACGGCGCGCAACCGACGGACACGGTGCGGGCTCTTCTTAAGAAAGCCGGCGCACTACAATAAGTGGGATAATCAACATGAAAGAACTATTACTTTACATTGCGCAGAATCTTGTCGACAACCCTGAAGATGTGACGGTCACCGAGCGTGAGGGAGATATGGAGACAGTTTTTGAACTGCGTGTGCATCCGGATGATATGGGCAAGGTTATCGGGCGGCAGGGGCGCATAGCAAGGGAGATTCGGGCGTTGATGCGCTCGGTCGCGCAGAGGCAGGGAAAACGTATCAGCGTCGATATCGTCGACTGACCGGTTAGGCGACCAGTTAGTATGGCAGATAAATACCTGGAAGCCGGAATGATAGTAAACACACATGGTCTTGCGGGAGAGGTCAAGATTCAGCCGTGGGCTGACTCTCCTGCCTTCCTGACCGGCATTGAACGCTTTTATATCAGCGGCGTTCCGGTTCGCGTTCTGTCCGCGCGCGTGCACAACAACAGCGTAATAGCCTCGCTTGAGGGCGTCGATAATATTGACAGCGCCATAAAGCTGAAGCGCAAAACTATTTTCATTGACAGAAACGACGCCCAAGTTGAGGAAGGCCGGCATTTCATTGCGGACCTCTTAGGTTTGCGCGCCATTGACGCGCAAACAGGCGCGGAGCTTGGCAAGGTCTCTGATGTGCTTACTCTTCCTTCAAACGATGTTTACGTAATCTCCGGCGTCCGCGAAATACTTGTTCCCGCGGTACCTGAGTTCATTACCGAAACTAACATACCGGAAGGGTTTATAAAGATACGCCTTATCGATGGTATGTAAATACCGCCTTTCACTGCGATTACCGGGTAAGCGCTGAGTAGAGCCCACATGCCTGATGACGGGGGCAACTGAGCAGGGTACCTGAACAGTTACTGAAGGGGATAAACAGTATGCGAATCGATATAATGACTCTATTCCCCGACGTCGTCGGGGATATGCTTTGCGAGAGCGTTTTGGGGCGCGGACAGGAGCGCGGGTTCATACGTGTAGAGTGCCATCAGATACGCGATTACTCGCTCAATAAGCAAAAGCAGGTCGACGATTATCCTTACGGAGGCGGGCGCGGGTGCGTGATGCTTGCGCAACCGCTCTATGACTGCTGGAAGAGTATCTGCGATGAGGCGGGGCAGCCGATCCATACGATTTACATGTCTCCGTGCGGCAAGGTATTCTCCCAGAGTGACGCCCGGCGCCTGAAGAACGACTATGACAGGTTGATAATAGTCTGCGGGCGTTATGAGGGCGTCGATGAACGTTTTATTGAAGAATGTGTCGATGAAGAACTGTCGCTGGGGGATTTCGTGCTTACCGGCGGCGAAATACCGGCGCTCGCAGTTGCGGACGCTGTATGCCGCCTTGTGCCGGGAGTACTTCCCGACGAGGAATGCTTCACCGATGAAAGCCATTGGGACGGCTTGCTGGAGTACCCGCAGTATACGCGCCCGGAAATATGGCGTGAGCGCTCAGTACCGGAAATACTGCTCTCCGGCCATCATGAGAACATCCGCAAGTGGCGGCGGCAGCAATCGCTTGATCGCACGCGGGATCGCCGCCCCGATATGTACTCGGAGCTGTTGAAAGAGTAAAGCGGGTCGGATGTGTCCCCCGTTGCCGCTCCTGCTGTGAGCCCGAAGGAGGTCGTGATAATTGCCCAAAATCGGATATGTGCTTCGAACGGCAAAGTCGATGAACATTAGCAAAATGCTCGGCAAAGTCAAGGAAACGTCAGCGAAGTCGGGAAAACTCAAGATCATAGTCTTTTTTGACATGATATACTGCGGCTTTCGTTATCAGGCGGGATACATGGACTACGCCCTTTTTGAAATGTACTCCAAGAATAAAAAGCAGCGGCTGAGCACTATGACGCGCGGCAAAAACAACCGTTATGTCTCCGCTTTGAACGACAGATCCGCCAGAAGCATATTTGAGAATAAAATCGAATTTCACAAGGCTTTTTCCGGTTACACTAAGCGCGGATGGCTGGATCTTTCCACAGCGGGATATGAGGAGTTTGAAGCGTTTATCGATACATACGGCGATATTATCGTAAAGCCGCCGGAAGGCATTCACGGAGACGGTATATCGCGTCTTTCGCGCGGCACGATCTCTGACAGGCGCGCCCTTTACGACGACTTGATCAGAAGCGGGCAGACCCTCTGTGAAGAACTCGTCGTTCAGCATGATGATTTGAACCGGGTCTATCCGGGTTCTGTAAACACCGTGCGCATGGTGACGATTCTCACCGATAAAGGCGCGGAGCTTGTCGCAGCAATGCACCGGATCGGAAGCGAAGGCAGCGCTGTAGACAACTTTAACAACGGCGGTATGGTTGTGCCTGTCAATGTCAGCGACGGCGTGGTGTATATGAAAGCAATCGACAAAGCGGGGCGAGTGTACGAAAAGCACCCTTCTACCGGCGAAGATATAACAGGAATGAAGATCCCGTTGTGGGATGAATGTCTGGCGTTTGTTAAAGACGCTTCAACCGTCGTGCCTCAGGTCAGATACGTCGGCTGGGACGTCGCGGTTACGCCGAACGGCCCTCTGCTGATCGAAGGTAACTGGTATCCAGGCCATGACATATACGGGCTTCCGCCTCACACCCCTGACGGCGTCGGCGTACTGCCGACGTTCGAGGCTGTGATTCCGCTGAAGTCTCTTAAGGATGTGTAACTGTTCAGATACCCCCTGACCAGGGTGTCTGAGCCATTACGCATTTATACATTGCGAAAGAATGGAGCCGCAAAGCACGCGGCTCCATTCCACTTTTCTGATGATTATCCGATGATTATTACCGTTTACGCCTATACCATATACTTTATACCTTATACCTTATACCCTGAATTCAGCGATTTCTTTCTCAAAAGCCCTTGTATCGTTGTTATCCTCAATGACAAGCTTTACATCGTTTTCAATTGTAAGGAGCATAAGGCCGAGCATTGACTTGCAATCCGCCTGCCCGCTTTTTCCGTGTACCCAAATGTCGAAAGGATGTCTCTCCGCGATCTTGTTCAGCTTTTGCGCCTGTTCCGATGACGTGATCCTGATGTCAAATGTCATGTAATCTTCCTCCTTGATTTATATTGCTGTCAGATAAATAATATAGCATTTCACTCACGCCGTCAAGATGCTGTTCAACAGTTTTTGTAGAGTCAGTAACCCTTGTTACGGTTCAGAGGGGTATCCGGGAGACTGCCTTTTTTGAGGCTGAACTTATAGCAGGAGGCGATAGCCACTGCTCATGTACCCCGGAACATTCGTAGAAGCCTCAAAAAAGCATCTCCCGGATACCCCTCTGAACTGTAACACTCTTCGGTATCTATTCAGATACCCTCTCAGGACCTTGCGCTCAGAAGTAGCGCGGGGTATCTTCGCAATCCTTAAGGAAAGTGAAGAGATTCTTTATGACGTCGTCGATGTCAAGAGGTTTTCCGATATGATTGTTCATGCCGACCTCAAAGCACTTCTGAATATCATCTTTGAACACATTCGCAGTCATCGCAATTATCGGAATAGTTTTCGCATTCGGAACATCAAGCTCGCGTATGCGGCGTACGGACTCATATCCATCCATCTCCGGCATCTGGATGTCCATAAGAATAATGTCATATTTTTCAGGCGCAGCGCTGAACATCTCCACCGCCTCCCTGCCGTTCACAGCACAGTCAAACTCGACCAGCGTCGGTTCAAGCTGCGCCATCAAAACTTCACGATTGATTTCGATATCATCGACCAGCAGGATGCAATGCCCGTCGAACATACCTTCAAGGCGGCTCTCTTTCTCATTTATCTGATGAATCTCAAGATGCTCGTTTATAACATCAAGTATTGAACACGAGAACAGCGGCGTCGAAATGTATCTGTTTACGCCCTCGGACTTGTTACCCGAACATACCCCATTGGCGCTGCTGGCAGATAACATCATCACTATGTTTAGATCGGTCCACTCTTCATCGATGATGTCAGTGATCCCCATACTCTGCCCGCTTTCATACAGCGTATCACTAATGAAAAACAGATCGTAAGGCTCATTGTTTTTAATTGCGTACAGGATCTCCTCAACGCTTCCGACTACATCGCATGTCAATCTGTACTCCTGAGCGACCATATAGAAATGCATCAGCGTTCCCGGGTCCGTATCCGCGGCCAGAATACGCACATTGCTAAGGTTATCAACTCTTTGCGTCTCATTCGACCCGCATTTCATTTCCACCGTGAAAGCGAATTTTGAACCTACTCCTTTTTTGGACTCCACCCGGATTTCGCCATTCATCATCTCGACGATGCCCTTGGAAATACAAAGGCCAAGCCCCGTGCCGCCAAAGTTACGCGAGGTGTCGGCGCTGGCTTGTTGATATGCCCCGAACAACAAAGCCTGTTCTTCACTGCTGATACCGATGCCCGTGTCCGTGACAGCCATTTCCAGCCTACATAACCCGTCTTTTTCTTCCAGGAGCATTGCGTCTACGCTGATAGTACCGCACTCCGGAGTGAACTTTATCGCGTTCCCGAGAAGGTTCGTAATAACCTGCGCAAGGCGCTGATCGTCGCCAAGCAGCACTTTCGGGATATTGTTATCATAGTTGATACGCAGTTTCTGGCCTCGCTCTTCCATTCGGAGGTTGTTCACACCGACAACCTGCTGCAGCATCCTCTCCAGATTAAACTCTTTCTCTGAGAGTTCAAACTTGTTCGCCTCGATTTTTGACATATCCAGTATATCGTTGATAACGCCAAGGAGGTGTTTGGACGCGTCGCTGATTCTTCCGAGACTGTAATAAACCTGTTCCATATCGCGCGCGGATTTTCCGATGTTGGTCATACCTATTATCGCGTTGAGCGGTGTGCGAATCTCGTGGCTCATATTTGCCAGGTAGTTGGACTTAGCCCTGCTGTCTCGTTCAGCAATTTCCTTTGCCTCGATTAAATCTGACTTTTCTGTTATCGTTTTCAACATACGGCCGATCATTGTGACCATGGAAAACACGAAAATAGCGCCAAAGAAGAAAATGTATGCTATCAAGGCGTTTTCCACAGAAAGTTCTTTCAGACTTGTGTAACTGACGCCTACGATGATATAGCCGAAGAAAAAGAACACCATCATCAATACGCACGCCATGTAGATCCAGTTCGCGAACAATCTCCTGGCTCTTGACTGTTTTTGCAGCGCGATCAGTATCTTCATGTATTTCCGGATGCTGCCCAGTAATATCAGCGCTCCTAATACAACAATGCTAATGCAGAACATTTTCATGATAACCTACTCCTGAACTCTCCAAACGACCCGGTTTGTCTTGTTTTTTTACATCATAAGGCTTAAAGGTACTTTAATGTCAATAGCATTTTTTTAATAATTTTTTGTTGCAACCGGGGCTTGTTCTGATATTATTAGTCACAGAAAAACCAACTAATTTTCAGGAGGGTATCGAATATGTCCACAACCACTGCAAAAGCGGAGTATGACGCGAGAGTGCGGCGCGTCATGACAGCTGCAGCCAACAAAGAACCGGACCGCGTGCCGGTCATGCCGGGCATGACGCCGTTCGCAATCGACTACTACGGGCACACAATGGCGCAGCTCACTTACGACGCGAACATAGGCGTCGAGACTGCGCTCAAGTATCTTGCGCAGTTCAAGCCTGACGCGGCGATGGGTTTCTACTCAAACGCCGGTAAGGGGCCGATGCTGGAACTCATGAATCCTAAGGCCTGCGCATGGCCGGGAGCGCCGGATAAGCGGGTCCCGGATAACTCCTATCATCAGTTTCTGGAGTTCCCGGTTCTGGAAGAAGATGAAATGCCGTTTTTTGAGCGCGACTACACCGGCTGGCTGTTCCAAAAGGGGCTGCCAAAAGTGACCGGCCTGATGGAGCCGTTCGCGGACTGGAACACATCGGCGCTGGGCGTCAGCTATGACGTCAGCATGCTCGCAGCGCAGTTTGCGAAACCCGAAATGCGAAATATCATCGAAACTCTGTGGAAAATCGACGAAATGAACAAGGACATCCAGAAGATACACGCCGACGGTATGGTCAAAATGGAAGAGATGGGCTTCCCCTCATTCGGCGCGGGTATCGGCGGCGCCGTCCCGTTCGATATGTACAGCGACTTTTTCCGCGGTACGCTTGACAGCATGATGGATATGTATGAACACAGGGACCTCATCGAGCGTTTTATCGACGAACGTATAGACAGGATGATAGACAATATCCGTAACATGGCCAAAGTAAACGCCCACCTGAAGGACAGCAAATGGGGCCACCTCATTCTGCACAAGGGAATGGACGGCTTTATGAACGAAGAGCAGTATGTGAACCTCTACTGGAAGCATCTGCGCATGATGATAAACGAGATCACCGCGGCCGGCTTCAAGTGTTATGTGTACACAGAAGGCCCTTACACGACAAGGCTCGACCACCTGAAGGAAGTCGATACCAACATGGTCGTCTACCACTTTGAGGACGTCGATCTGGTCCAGGCGAAAAAGAAGCTGGGCGACATGGCTTGCATAGCGGGCGGCTTCCCTGTCTGGATCGTCGAACAGGGCACAAAGCAGCAGGTTATCGACGAGGTCAAACGCGTGCTCGATATCTGCGCGCCGGGCGGCGGTTACATCTTTGAGGGCGGATACAGCTTCGGCGAAGCGCCGATCGAGAACGTCGAAGCCATGTACGAGACTGTGCTGGAGTACGGGAAATACTGAGAAGATAAGGTTGCAGTTCATAACTTGCCGAAAAAAGACTTGAAAAAAAGATTGACACCTGCAGCGTCTGGTGCTATCATCGTGGAAATCTAAGAAAGATTGGATTCAAAATGAACCGTTCATACTCCCCGTATACCATGCAACTCGAAATTAGGCGGCCGCGCCGGTAACTCAACTGAGTCAGCCGGTGAGGGCGCTTCAAGCGTTGCATCGGCGAGGGGGCAGTATATCACTCCGAAACGATGCGTCGTTTCGGAGTTTTTTTGCGAATACTACCCATTTCAAATAACCATTGGTTGTTTTGTCGAGCGAACCGTTTAAGCAAATGGCTAAAACATTGAGTTACTCTATAACGAAAGAGATGATACGCTATGACCGCGATCACCACGCAAAATCTCTCAAAAACCTATCGCACCAGGGTCAAGGGCGAAGGGCTAGGAGCAAGCTTCCGCGCGCTTGTCAAGCCTGAACACAAGGAAATCCGCGCTGTGAAAGACATCGACCTGAACGTAGAAAAAGGCGATATCGTCGCCTTTATCGGCCCCAACGGCGCGGGAAAATCCACGTTTATCAAGATGCTTTGCGGTATTTTGCACCCGACAAGCGGCGATATCTCGGTACTGGGGATGTCGCCTGTCAAGGAGCGGCGCAAGCTCGCAATGCGCATCGGGACTGTGTTCGGGCAGAAGTCCCAGCTCTGGCTGCATCTCCCTGCACTTGACAGCTTCACGCTGCTCGCGGCTATATACGAAGTGAGCGACGCGGAGCGCAAGCGCAGGGTCGCGGAGCTCTCCGAAGTGTTTGAGCTCGGTGATTTTCTGAACACTCCCGTGCGAAAACTCTCGCTTGGGCAACGCATCCGCTGCGAAGTCGCCGCCTCCCTGCTGCACGACCCGGAGCTGCTGTTTCTCGACGAGCCGACCATCGGGCTCGACGTCGTCGTCAAGCAGGCTATACGCGAACTGATAAGGCGCCGAAACAAAGAATCCGGCACGACAGTGTTCCTGACAAGCCACGATCCCGCGGATATAGAGCATCTCTGCCGGCGTGCGGTGGTCATCGACCACGGCGACCTTATCTTGGACACGACCGTTGACAACTTGCTAAGCGGGAACTCGGGAAAAAGCATGGAAGATATTATCGCCGGAATATTCAACGGAGAAGTCCAAAAGTAAGCTTTTACCGGTTTTGCTCCTTCCCGGTCATGAAAAGAACGTCTCTTTAGTGAAGACTGCGGGAAGGCGCGACTCCCGAAAGAAGAAGGTGTGAATAGAACAATGAAAAGTCTAAGAAAATTCAGTGTGATTGCGAGGGTCAGCCTTTCAAACGCAATCGCCTACCGCGCGACAAGCATATCGCGCTTTTGCTTCTACACGCTTTTCATCTATGTTTTCATGAGCCTGTGGCGGGCGATCTATAAAGAAGGCAACGTGCACGGCTATGAGTACGGGCAGATGGTGTGGTATCTTATAACGACTGAGTTTATCGGCTTTGCCTGCGGGACAGACATTTTCAGCAAAATGAACGAAGAGATCAAGTCGGGCTCGATCGCGTATCAGATCGGCAGGCCTGTTCATTACGTGTTTTATCAACTTGCCAACTCTGCGGGGCAGTTCATAATGAACTTTGTGAGTTTCGGCGCGCTGGCAAGCATCCTCGGGCTGGTTTTCGTCGGTCCGCTCCAAACATTCAAGCTGCTTGAACTTCCGCCCCTGCTCCTGTCTATCGCGCTTGGTATTCTGCTGAACTACTTCTTCCTGATGCTGATCGGCCTTTCCGCTTTCGTTCTGGAGGATAACTTCGCGTTCTATCTGATCTATCAGAAACTGAACTTCATGCTTGGCCTGTTTCTGCCTGTGGAGTTTCTGCCGTCATGGCTGCAGCCGGTGGCTAAGAACCTGCCGTTTTCATACATCTATTGGGCGCCCGCAAAGATTTTCGTTAACTTCTCGCCCGAACTGTGTTTGGAGCTTATCCCGCGCCAGGCGGCATGGACAGCGGTGTCTGTACTCGCTGTGCTCCTTTGCTATCGCGCATGCGCGCGCCGCCTGCAAGTGAACGGAGGGTAAGTTTGAACATGAAAAAACATTTGAAAATCTTCGCCTGCTATTTCCGGCTCAATCTCGCTTCCGCGCTTGAATACCGCGCGAGCTTTTTCTCGCAGGCATTCGGCATGGCTCTATCAAACAGCTCATTCATCTTCTTCTGGTGGATAGCCTTTCAGCAGATCGGCGGAACTATAGCGGGATACTCGTTTGAAGACGTGCTTTTTATATGGGCGGTCGCAAGCTCCGGATACGGACTGTCCCACATCCTGTTCGCAAACGTATCTGGACTGACAAAGCTGATAGTAACAGGAGAGCTGGACACATTTCTGCTCCAGCCCTGCAACATTTTGATGAATGTACTATGCGCCAAAACCAACCTTTCCGCATACGGCGACTTCATCTACGGATTCGTCATCATGTGCATTTTCTACACTGGCAACGCGGCAGCCTGGCTGTGGTTCCTGTGCGCAATCGTGATTTGTGGCGTGCTCATGACCGCGATCAATCTCACAGCCCATACGCTGAGTTTCTATTGGGGCGAGGCTTCGCTCATCGGGCAGATGGCGTTGGAGTTCACGATCAACTTCTCGATATACCCGGAGAAGATATACGCCCCGGCTATACGCGCCCTGATGTACAGTATTATTCCCGCGGGCGTCGCCGTGCACATCCCGCTGCGGTTGTTTCATCAGTTTTCGTTCGTCACAGCGTCTACAGCGCTTGGAGGCGCCTTGCTGTATTGCGCGCTTGCTGGAGTCTTTTTCTACCGTGGTCTGCGCCGCTACGAATCCGGAAATGTAATCGTAACGCGGGTATAACCGTCCCCCTGTCTCCCCAACGCGACTTTGAGGTTACATATTAAAGTGTAAACGCGCGTCAGGATCCATCATACGGGCGAGGATAGCAGCGACTTCGCCGCGGATGATGTTGGCACTGGGATTGCAGTTATGCGCTTCGTCAACGCCTTGCAGAATACCTGCGCGGTACAGCTTGTAAATCGCCGCAGCCTGCGGATGCGTTGCCGGGACGTCCGGAATAGACCCGTTAGGTATGATATTGATCGCGCCGAGCGCGGCGTCCGGCAAAGCGTTCGCGAATATCTCCATATATCCGGCCCTTGTCGCGTGCTCATTCCAATCGTAGTCCACGCTGATGATTCCATTGTTCTTCGCGTACGTCACGTAACTGTCATACCAGTTGGGGCTGCCATTTATTAACGTGACAGAACCGGTCGTATAAAACTGATGCATACAGGCGGCAAGCTTTACAGCCTCCGCGTATGTCATGTAATCGCTCGGGGCGAAATGCGTGTCGTCTTTCCCGTTGATAAGGCCTATCTCCCAGGCGTTTTTAACATAATCATAGAACCAGTCGGCCGGAGTTACGTCGACAAACGGGAAAGGCTTTCCGCCGCCCGGCGTTACCGTGAGTATAAATACATGCGTTGCTGTGTTTGCTCCGCTTGTCGCCGTGAGGACGACAGGATATGTCCCTGCGGGCAGCCCGGCCGCTATGTCCAGTTTCTGCGTGCTGACGTTCCATGCTATTGCATCGTTTCCGCTTGTCTTTGCCACTGCGGGAACCGGGTCGCCGGCGACTGTGAAAACGCCTGTCGAGGCCGCAGCGTATCCCTGTACCA
>Ga0082212_10003941_pt1 | contig 20821 bp, 13 predicted proteins | sample TergutNt197P3_FD_71548 | JGI IMG/M metagenome (GOLD analysis project Ga0082212, IMG submission 71548) | Neocapritermes taracua P3 segment gut microbial communities from Petit-Saut dam, French Guiana - Nt197 P3 | ecosystem: Host-associated > Arthropoda: Insects > Digestive system > Gut ... | reverse complement strand
AGCGATCTCTATCCGGCGGGCTGTCCTTCTGGGGCGAGGTTGACGCAATATCCTGACTGGCCCGACAAGGAAGAGGCTCATTGTCGATTGAAAGAAGCGATTCCCTTCTTGCCGCGAGTTGTCAACACGGGCATTGCGTGGGGCAACCGAATCATTCTGGCTGACCTTTACGATTGGCATCAGCCGGTGACACTGGAAAATTGGGAACGCCTGGACGCAATGGTACGTGAACGTGCCGATGATCGTGCGTGGCACCGCGAAATTATGAAACGTGCCCGCATTGAGCGGTTCGTTACCGAAACCAACCGCCGAGGTGAAGGGTTGGACGACGATATTCTCGATTACTCCGTCGAGTGGGCGTTTTTTACCCGCGCCCAATGGGGAGAATTCGATACGGCGCTTTATGAACTCGAAAAGACTTGGGGGGAGCCGGCAACCGGTCCGTCGCCGATAGGAATGGAGAACCGCCCCAAAACGAAAAAGACGATTCAAAAAGCCGCCGACGTGTATGATGCCGTTCACTGGTTTATGGATCATTTTCCAATGAAACAGACTGTCTCATACGCGACGCACATTTCTGGCGACCTCGATTACACATTAGTATCGGAGGCGGAGTTTGAGTCCGCGTTGAAACGCCGCAGCCAAGCCGGTGAAAAAGAGCGAAGCATTTACGCAAGTTATGTCAACGAAGTATTTCTCACGGAATATGCAAAGAAATTTGGTCCATCGCTGGCGTTTCAATACACGGTTTGTGCCGATCCGTTGCCGTTTGAGACGGGCAGCCGGATTTCGCAACGTGCACTGGGACAGATTGCAGACATGATGGCTCGGCACCCAAAAATCCGTTTCACCGTCCTCGAATCGTCTGCCCATGCCAACCAGTCGTTCTGCACGTTCTGCCGCGAACTTCAAAATGTGGCTTTGTGCGGTGTTTGGTGGCACAACTTTTTCCCGGCAATCATGCCGCGAATCATGGCAGAACGCCTCGATATGGTGTCGTTGAACAAACAGATCGGATTCTTCTCCGATGCTTATTGCATTGAATGGTCGTATGCCAAAGCGGTGATGATTAAGAAGGTGCTTTCCCGGGTGCTTGCCGAAAAAGTTGAACTGGGTCAGTACGATGTTGCACTCGCATTGCACATTGCTAAAACGACTTTGTACGATTCCTCCAAAGCCTGGAACGACAACACGGAAATGCATTCCGAATGATAAAAAAATTCAAATGGCAGGATTTCCGATTTTTGTCGTCTTTCCTGCTCCCCACTCCCTACTTCAATGAACAGTAAAGAACGCGTGTTATACTGTAAACGGCTGGAAAATGCCTTTTGGAGTACAACCACCCCGTCATTTTGCTGCGCAAAATGCCGCCCCTCCGCAGGAGGGGAATTAGGGGAGTTCCCCTCCTGTGGAGGGGTGCGCGCAGCGACGGGGTGGTCTATTGCAAAACGACCAATTTGCTCCCATTTGCAGTATAATCATAACCTTTGCCGCAATCACGAGTTGACATAATCGTAAAACCCGTGTTTTGCAACGTTTTTTTTGGAAACATCGAAGTAGAGAGCAAAAACCAAGTCGTCGATTTGTTTTTTGATCTCCGCCTGTTTATCAAAATCAATGGCAGGCAACAATTTTAATTCCGATAGCGTAATCGTGTTTTCTGTGATAAAAACGCTCTTTTGAAGATAAGTTTCACGGATAAAAACAACTCGACGAGATGCTGACGACGCTGCACGAAACAGGATTCATCAAATTGATGACGGAAGACGGCAATCACGTTACCGCCCGCCGCTCGTGCCGCTGGGATCGGTAATGAATCCCGGTCGTACCGTTTCGTCCAACGCCCCGCCGCTCGGTTCGTAACGCTCCCCACGCCAACGAGGAGAACGCTCCGTCAACGTGATCGGAAGAGCACAACGGAAAATATACGTTTGATGATCGCCATTATTATTATTGGTCGTTCCCAACAATAATGCCCGATCAGCCGAGAGCAATTCGCTCATATCCAATGACGGTTGATATGCACAGTGCAGTCCCGTTGATTCATATCCGCCAAGCACACGGTGTAACGACATCACTCGAACGATGTACTCCAAGTCGGTGGATTGCGGATTGTATGTTGCCAAGCCGCGCAATCCTTCATTTTCCCGTGCCTTCGGCGGAATCAGCAGGTCCCGCAAATCACGACGCATCTCGGCAGAATTGGCTTTCGTGATGGTAATCGTCTGTCCCGGTTGAATGTCCCCCAGTTCCAACGCCCAACGACCATAGACCAGGATGCAGTTTTGCAGAGAATATCGTAATTCTTCGGGAGCTTCCATTGTTCCTATCGGTACTCCCTCCTCATCGGACAACTCGGCTACAATTAGTCTGTATTCGTCTTCGAAGTTAAAACGCTGACCAAAAAAACTTTTCGTAGACCGTGTTTGAATGGGTGTGTTAAAAATCTTACCATAACCATGTTGCTCTGAACCTACTTGCCAAACGGGTGGGCTCACTGTTTTCGGTGCCATTCCGCCGAGTCCGCTTCCCGGCAAACCGTTCCATGAATGATGGGACTCATCATCATCGGTGAATTCAACTTTATGGTCATGCCGTATGTCAACCGGACTATACACATTACTCCATATACTTCCATGAATAATGCTGGTTTCAGAATCGACATCACAAAGGTAAAGTTCATTATGTTTTTTCTCGTTCGGTCTTCCCGGTGCAGCAAGAGCATAAGTCAACACACTAAACAGCACGATCCAGAGCGGAAACGTCACCCAGGTCAAAATCGGTCGCTTCAAAACTTTATGCACGAAGAACCAATCGAAGAGTCCGATGACGAGCCAATAGGCGGTCAAGATAATCAGAATCACGGAAAACGGCACCACTCGCACCCCTTCAAACTGGTCGAGGGCACTGCGAATCTGTCCCGATATGTCGTTGTAACCGAGTTGCAGCATTGCTCCTGACCGGGGGACTTGCGTCCCCCGCTCTTGCGCTCTATTCCATTGCATGATGTTCCGAACGAGTGTGGTGCGATCCCGCCAGTTTTTGAGCGGACGTTCACTCAAATCGCCGCCGAAGTAAATGATCGTGCCTAAACCGTGAGCACAGCGAAGTACCAGCGGCAAGTCGCCGTCATTGACGAAGGTAATCCCTTGCGGTTCGGTCAATCGCGGCATTTTCATGAACGGTGCCTCTTCCGTGCCGTTCATCACAATTTGCCGCTTGCTGTTCACGAAGGATTCCAAGGTAGTGCCGCTACGGAGTTCTGCCATTCCATCGAACTTGCCGGGCAGGAAGGGGGATAAACAACCTGCGGGTTCGAGAAACGGCTCCGCATCTTTGCCCAGACAGAGCAGCATTTTTCCGCCGAGTTTGAGCCAATCATCCAACGCTCGAATCTGCGGACTCTCGGCGTTGAGTCCCTCGAAGAGTTTCGGTTCGCTCGTGGTGAGGACGACCATTTCGACGGCTTCGTAGCCGAACCATTTGTCGGGCAGATCGGCGAAGGAATTGACTTTGACGAGCAGTGGTCGCCGCTCTTCCCGGAGGGCGAGTTCGGCAATCGCTCCTTGCAAGCCGATGTCATCGTTGCCGAAGACGAGATAGATCGGTCGTTCGGCGTTGACCGGCGGCGGAACGGGAAAGGTTTCTTCGATAACACTATTGTTTAGTTCAAGAGAAACTTTTATCGGTTCGTCTTTTCGTCCCAGTTTTGCAAGGACGGCGGCTCTATTGCCACTGACTTTGTAGTGATAGATAATGGGCGTACCGTCGGAATCGGAACATCGGATTGACAACTTTGACATGGCATGAAAGCCGGGAGCGTAGGCGATAGCCGGAGCGACCGGATCATTCGCGGGTTCATCCGGTCGCTCCACTTCGTTGCGCTCCCGGCTTGCATTTGTTATTGTAATCGGAGTCCAAAGCCCGTTTTTGTAAGTGTTTTCGATACCGATGCGGACTTCAAACGCAACCACATCGGCGAGCGAACAGCAGAGAACGAGACAGGAAAGGAGCAAGCGGAGCATGACCTTCATTTTAATCGCTTGCGGGAAAATTGCCAGACGTGAACGGTACCAAAGATTTTACCCCCAACGGCGGCGCACAATGTCATGTTACGCTCGCCCCAAGAAGTCGCCGGTTCGGGTGTCGATCCGCACGAGTTCTCCTTCTTCGAGATACTCTGGCACATGAACTTCCAAGCCGGTCTCCAACGTTGCCGGTTTCGCCCTGGACGTTGCTGAATTTCCTCTCGCTGCCGGATCACATTTCGTTACCTTCAAGGAGACCGCCGTCGGGACTTCGATTCCGACACACTCGTCGTTGTAAATCAATGCCCGAACCCCTTCGAGGGCTTCGGTAATGTACTGCATTTCTTCGGTAATGTCCGTTTTTTTCATGTTGTACTGGTTATAATCCAGATTATCCATGAAGATACATTCGTCGGCATCGCTGTACAGATATTTAACATCGCGGCGTTGGAAGTCGGCAGAGTCGAGCGACTCGGTGCCTTTGAGCGTAATATCGACTTTTTGTTTCGTGACGAGATTTCTTGCCCGGAACTTGTAGAGCGTGGCGGCTCCGCGTGCGGAGGGGGACTGCACATTGATTCCTTCGATGATGCACGGCGCACCGTTATAGACGACGACTTCGCTCCGCTTGATTTCCTTAGCGTTCATTGGATGGGGGAATAGGTAAACGTGACCCTGTTGATTCTACCATACTGTTGAAACGATAAAAGCCGGGAACGGAGGGGGACTCACCTCCTCGCCGACAGCCGGACGGGTGCCCGCACATCTGTACCGCTCTTGCGGATCATTTCCAAGCCGATTACAATGGCAGGCATGACGACCGTTTTAGACACGACTGCCGTTCCCGGCGTGCGGACTCTGTACCAACTCGCCCTTCTGCTCGCCGCCATGAGCGGTCTGTTTTGCATTCTCTTTTGCGTGATCCTAGCGGTCAACTATCACGGACTCCTCTCCCCCCACAACGCAAGCACGAAAGTCTCTCATCCCGGCGATCCTTCCTATCGAAAACCGGCGGGGGATTCCTTCAACCGATTGCCGACCGATTACCAATCGATTCTTGCCCTTCGGGAGGAACTGGCGAAGAACCGGCAAGACGAAACGCTGAAAACGCAAATCCGGGAACTCGATTGGAAACTTCGTACCGACTATTTTAAGCGGAGAGCAATCATTCTTCGGACAACCCTCTTTTTGTTTGTATCATCGATTCTGTTTTTCGCTTCCATTCGGACAATCGGTGTGTTGAAACGGCAGATTCCCGATACGAACGAAAGGAATCGGGAAAATGAAATGACAGGTTCTTGGCACTTTGCCGTTGTATTTTCTTGGTTGACGCTTTTTATGGGATTCTATCTGGGGATTCTGTTGATGCTGCCTTCACAGCAGATGGAGCAAATGTTTCGAGCAAAGTTGGCAGCAGATTTAGCCGGTACTCCGGCTTTGGAGACGACAGACGGCAGACGGCAGACAGCAGCAGAGAGCGAGCGGGGTGGTGCAAGCCCCCCGGTTTTGGAACCAATCAAACTTACCGAAGAAATCCTCGCCAAACATTGGGTTTCCTTCCGTAATTTCGACGGTAACGGGATCGGTTTCTCTGAAAAACCGCCGATCAAGTGGAACGGCAAGACAGGGGAAAATATCGTTTGGAAATCCGAAGTGCCGTTGCCCGGCAATTCGTCTCCGGTCATCTGGGAGGACAAATTATTCCTGACCGGTGCTGACATAGAAACGCAGAAAATATTCTGTTACGACATCAAAGGCGGCTCGCTTCTTTGGGAAGCCGATGTGACCCGACCGGAAGCGAAACTAACCGAAGAAATTGACGATGACACCGGCTATGCCGCTCCTACTCCCGTTGTGGACGGTCGGCATGTCTATGCGATGTTTGCAAACGGCGAACTGGTTGCCGTCGATTTTTCGGGAAAATTCGTGTGGCGGCATAGTTTCGGCATTCCAGACAATCATTATGGTTTTGCGAGTTCTCCCGCTCTCTATTTCGACAAATTGATCGTGCAGTTCGATGACGGCGACGGCAGCGAAGGAAATTCGAAAATCATTGCCTTCGGCTTGAATACGGGAGACGTGTTGTGGGAGACCAGCCGAGACGATGTATCGAGTTCTTGGGCATCGCCGACAATTAAAAAAATCGGCGATTCGTATCAGATTATTACGTGTGCCAATCCGTTTGTGATTGCGTACAATCCCGAAGACGGCAAGGAACTCTGGCGGTGCAAATGTTTGAACGGCGATGTGGGACCCTCGGCGGCGGCACGAGGAAATGCCGTGATGATTACGAATGATGCGCCCCGCACGACGGTCATTGATGCGACGGGATCGGGAGACATCACGGCAACGTATATTCTTTGGGTCGGTTTGGGGTCCACACCGGATCCACCGAGTCCGGTCATTGCCGATGATTATTTCTTGATGCTTGATTCTCACGGTTTTCTGACGGGTTACGATCCGAAGGTGATCAACCCGGCGAACAAGCGGGCGAGGTACTGGGAATTGGAAGTCGGCGATATGTCAAATTTTTATTCCTCGCCGCTTCGGGTGGGGACTTTCCTTTACCTTTTTGACAAGACGGAAAAAGATGCCAAGGCGTTCGTGATCGACTTATCGAAGGTTGCCGTTGCCGAGGATGGGACGCTCACCGAAGAATCTGTTGCCGCCATGACGGTCTCGGAGAATCCGATGCCGGAGCCGTGTGTAGCCAGTCCGGCGATGCTGAATAATCGGCTGTACATTCGGGATGCGGGTACGATCTATTGCATCGGAGACATTCGAGCGGAGCCGTGATGTTTGTGCGCGGCTTTCGGCTGGACTGGGAAGCCGTCCCCTTCATCATTTTTGTACTACTTTACGGCAACCGCCTTGCACGAAGAGCGTTACCGGCACCGGACAGCGACGATGCCGTATTACTGTAATGCCGCCTTGCGTCGTCGTACCGCTTTTCCCGCTCGGCAATGCGTCCCAGAAGGTACTCCGTTTGATTCCGCCACATATTCAACGGAGATGTCCGGATTTCCATCAAACTCTCTTTGGCAGCACCGGTCGAGTCTATCTCGAATAAAGCCGTGCCGAGCCAAAAACCCGCCTGAATCGAAAGCCATTGCAGTTGGACGTTCAGTGCCGGATTGTTACGGAACATCGGGTCCGCACGGTACTCGATCATTTCCTTGTCCGACACCCGGGTATTCTGATATTTTGTGATTGCGTTTTCCTGACCGGTGATTGCACCTCTAAAATAGAGAATTCTTCCTGACCAGAGCGGATAATGCCGCCGGTTCGCCGAATCGTCCAAATTATGACGCGGACGACCCACTAAAAAGATGTTCATCGCCTCGTTCGTCGCCTCGGGATTGAACCGCTGCTCAAAAGCCGTGCGGAAAGGATATTTCCAACACTCAACCCCCGTGATGCCCGGTGCGTCAAGGAAACGGCGGCGGAGTTCCTGCGGATCAGTATAAAGCACCATACTTTGTTCGGAATCCAATTCGGCTTCTAAGACTTTCATCCGCATCGACACGCTTTCCGGCATCAGAAAAAGATGAGCGGTCGATTGTTTAAGCATTTCGGCTGTGACCGGAAACGGTAAGTCTTCTGAAAGATCAAGACGGCGGAGCAAGGAATCATCCTGCATGAGTTGGGAAAGCGCGGCAACGTTGGTGAAGTGCAGCGAACCGTCATCGCCGGCTTGGACTCCCTCCGCGCCGGGCATCGGAAACCCTTCATTCAACAAGAAAACGTACACTTCGCCGTCCAGCAGCACGCCGGCTGACCAATAAAGCGGAACACTCGGGTCGTCCGGATGAGGAACCGCTAACAGTGCCGCATCGATCCGCTGTTGACGCAACAGTTCCAAGAAGACGGTCATCCGGTCTTGTGCAGTTCCATAACCGAGCAAAATCGTCTGCCAAGGATGCTGCGGCAAGACTTCGATGGACTGCTGTTGATTGACCGGAATCCAATTGCTCCGCATTTCGATATTGCAAACGACCCAGTCGCACATCTCGACGGCTTGATTTAACAACACCCGCTTGCCGCCGTCCGTCCATTTGGACAGATCACGCATCCAAACCGACTGTTTGAGGTATTCCACATCCGAAGCCGTCATAAACAGTCCGCCGGTTTTCAGTTGTAAAGCGTACAATTCAAACATAGCGGCACTGACCGCAAAAACGCGGGCTTCGTCTTCATGCAGTTTCGCAAAGGAACGAATCACTCCGGCACTCAGATTCGGAACGTTGTCGAGTTCGGCAAATTTCTTCTGTAATTCGGATACTTTTTGCGAAAATTGGTTCATCGACGGCAGTTGAGCAAGGGCGGCAAGAGTCCGCGTTTGAGCAACGAACTGCGCTAAACCGGCGGTCACGGCTTGCCGCTCCGCCTGCAATGATTCCGAAGCGGCGGCCGGTTGTCCGGCTTCATCCAACACCGTTTCCCCTTGTAACAGAGCAAGGGCGCGGACAACTTTTGCGGCGGTGTCGGCGGTGTCGGCGGCGGCTCGTTCAACTTCTTGGAAGGCAGGCTCCGGCTTCCACATGTCGTCCGGTTTTTGATGGCGGATCCATTTATCGAGCCGGTCGGCAACGCTGACCAATTTTTCGAAGCCGGGCGTATTAGGCAAGCAGGGAGAATCATCGAGATTGTTGATGAGTTCAAGAGAGCGGTTGAATTCTTCCTTGTTACGTTGGGTATCGCTGAGTTCGGGACGACCGGATTGGATCAGCGCGAAAGCCGCATCGCCTTGCCGGGGTTTGCAGCCGGTAAGGAAAAGACCAAGCGAAAGAAATACAAGTGCGGAACAAAAAAAACGCGGCATATCAAACGTAGTCATCACACGATATGAGATGCCATTTTACGCTATTTTCGGTATTTCGGCAAGACGTAACCCGCCCCTACATTTAGTATGCCTCGCGCTCTAACTCGTGTAAAACCGTCCGAAATGGCAGAGGCTCTTGACGCAACCGGAATGATGCGTTACACTTTGCCCCATCGTTTCCGCCGGGTCTTTCCGACCCGCCGGTTTTCTGCAAGTTAGCGTCTAGGAACGTTACCTCAGGCAAGGACTGAGAACCTAACCTTGAATACACTGATCGAGAGCCAGCGACGGTGCCGCCGTTGTTGATTTTTCACTTTTTCCCCCCCCAAAGAACTATGTCCACGTCCCTTTTGCCCGAAAAAATTGCGCTCCGCCGTATGCTGCAAAATGTTGTTCACCGCCTCGATGAAACAATTGTTGAAATGATGTCCGTCGAGCAAACCGTTCCCGTTACATGCCGATTCTGTGAGGACGGCATCATCGTTTGGCAAGACCAACAACATGTTTTTGGTCCCAGCACGTACTCCTTACTGAAACAGTTTTTCGACTCTCCGAATCTGACGCTTTCCAAGGAAGATGTCCGGCAAGATGTCTTGAACGATGACGATGCCCGCGAAGGAAGCGTTCGGCAATGTATTTTGGCTGCCCGAAGAGAACTCCAACGCACCGGATTTCCCTACCGGATCGAAACGATCACACGGAAAGGATATCGCCTGGTTGCGGAATGAGGCGGCGCAAAAAAAGCGGCGGACTTGCATCCGCCACTTTATTCTACTATCTCCTGACTTCTAACTTCTTCGTTAGAACTTCACGATAGTGGAAAGACCGCCGGAGAACTGATGATCACTTGCGCCGACATTGAACATCGGAGCCAAGGGATTTGTCCAATCATAACGGATTTCCGGTTTCACGGTCAACCACTTGTTCGGGGTCCAGTTCGCACCAAGCGAAACGGTGTACCATTCGACTCCAGCGTCAGGATCCTCAAATCCGAAGAGACCGACTGCACCTGCACTGGCATTGAAGTAGCCGAATCGGCTTCCGAATGCCCAATTCTTGCTGGCTCGGTAAATGAGTTCGTTGTTGAGACCATAAGCCGCAGCAAGGCTCGCACCACCAGTATTGATATTGAGCAATGTCCACTCAAAGGTGTTGGTCAGTCTGCTGCTCAGTTTCACCGTGGCAAGCAATGTTTGCACGAACACATCATACGTAGTTCCTTGGAGCAGATTGCCTGCATACGTGTTTGAACCGGCGGCGAACGTATAGCGGAGGCTCAAGTTCTGGCTCGGAGTCCAGACGGCACCGCCGAGGAAGGCGTTGTTCTTATCGCTTCTTCCGATTTCGTCGGGCATGACCCAACCGCCGATCAGCGTCAGGCTGTTGCTCGCTTTGTAAGTAGCATACGCACCGCCAGCGGTGTGCGGAGCGAGCAGAGAGGTTTGAGCCCAAGTATAGAAGAAGTTGTCCGTGGATTTGTAGGCACTGCTTCTGAACGGAGCATGAAACTTACCGGCATAGACATTCCAACGTCCGTAAGCGGCTTCGGCATAAGCCTGAGCGAAAGCGGAGTAGTAATCGCCATTGCGCCAAGCACCTGCATTGACGGTGTCTTTTTCCAGACCGCCGGCTTGCACTTGCCATGCATCGGCACCCCAGGTGAAATCGACGGTACCGCCGATGTCCAGACCGCGTCTGCCGTCAACTTTTTTACCTGCCGAAATATAAACCTGGTTGATCTGTGCACCGGTGAGCCGGGTGTTCGGCAAAAATGCGGTGTTGCCGCTTACCGGGTTGTATGTACCGCCATTAAAGGCACCGTCATAGGTACTTGTCGCACCATGGGCATTCGACCAGAATCCGGCTTCCATGTGTCCATTGAGGAACCATTTTCCCAGCGAGGGACCGCAAACGGCATCACAAGGGTCGCAGTTCCAAGTGTCGTCGCAGGGATTGCACACTTCATCGCAGGGAGAGCAGGTACTGAATAGTCCTGCATGTACATCAGCCTGGGTGAATTGCAGGGCGAAAGCGACCGCTGCGACACCGAGGCAACCAAAAATTGTCTTTCTCATTGTCTCTATTTCCTCTTGTTAGCGTTTGTGAATGTCCCTGGTCTCAGGTCGCTAATACTGTCCCACTAGGACAACACCATCCAAGGACGGGGAATCAGTCCCCTTGCTCTTGTTTGTTATCGGTTGAATCCGCCGAGTAGTTTGACCTTTTTGTGGCGTGGGGGCACGATTTATAGAATCTGTACAAACAACCCAAATTGCCTATTTTGACAAAAGGTGGCTGAACATTATGAAAATTACCGATTTGACCTCTTTTTGGGACGCACCCTACTTTGCCCACTTCCTTCGCTCCGAAACCAGGCAAAACGCACAGGTTTTCCCGAAGGACTTCTTGGTGCAAGGGGCGTAAAAATTTTAACAGCCGCCATCGACGCGGGAAAAACCAGCGGAATGATCAAATGTCTGTTCGATTATTGAGAGTTTTTTTGATCTGATGCGATTCGCGGAATTCCGTGGCAGAACAGCCCTGAAATCGGGAAAATGCTTTGGCAAAGTGGATGTACGAAGAAAACCCGGCATCTTCGCAGATCTCTTGAATTTTACGTTCCGTTGCCAAAAGTTCATGTTTCACCTGCTCCATCCTGATCCGAAGGAGAAATTCCGAAATGGAATGTCCGATGTGCGTTTTGAACAACCGGGAGAGCCCCGATCGGCTCATATCAACATGCCGGATGACATCGTTGACGTTGATCTGAGCGGAAAAATTCGAAAGGATGAACTGTACAGCTTCGTTGAGCATTGGATGTCCCGAATGAATAGCAAGGGTACTCCTGCGTCGAACGATTCCCGTTGGCGGAACGACAATCGGTCGCGTTGGTGGTTTTGCCCCCCGCATCATTCTGTCGAGCAGTGCGGCCCCTTCCCGGGCGACACTGGGCAAATCAATGTCGATGCTTGATAAAGGAACGCTTGCCAAATTGCACAATTTTTCATTGTTTCCTACCGCCAGGATTGCAATGTCAGTGGGAATGCGACACCCAATTGTTTGGATCGCATTGAAGAGAAGAGAAGCACGGTGGTCGCTTTGGCAAAAGATTCCCAACGGTTTCGGGAGTTTCTCGATTATTTTTGCGAGCAACGTCCCGGGATTTCGTTTCGTACTCAGGACTCTCCAATCGAGTAAATGTACCACTTCCCCGTGCTTGGCGATTTCTTCCATGAACACTTTTTGGCGACCAATGACCGAGGCTTGGTCGGAACAGCGAAAATAGGCGAGGTGTTTAAGTCCCAAGGAAAGAAAATGTTCTGCTGCGAGTAAGCCGCAGATAGAGTGATCTGGCACCGATCCAGGCCAGTAAGGCACTTCGTCTGCATTGAGGGAGACGATGGGGACCTTTTGTTTTCGGACCCAGTTCAAGAGGGGCTGGCGACCGGGAAGATAGTGGGTTATAATTCCATCCCCTTTCCAATAAACGGGCACTGTGCCGTAGTAAGAGATTGACATGTCCAGTTCCCAACCGGCTCTGTAGGCATATTCGACAATCCCCTGTTGGAACAGTGGGTCATTGTAGGTCAGAGCCATCAGGACACGAAACTGTTTCATCATCACAAAAAATTGTGAAAATATCTGTTCACTTACATTCCTTTCGCTGGGTGCAATGAACGCAGAACAGTATATCTGAAGTCAGCCGTTTCATGAAGAACCCCCACCGAGGTAAAAAAGAGACAATTTTATATACGTTTATAGACAAATAGATATTTTCTTTTCTGATAAAGCATCGTACCATGTAGGAAAAGGTTGGGGGAATTATTAAGGAAAATTCACTGGGAATTTTCACATTCTTTGATCGTCCGACTTTTCACCGTTACAGGAGATTCATTATGATCACTTATCAGAAAAAATGTGTTAATCCGGGGGGGGGCAATTTCGTGATGTTTGCTTCCCGAGCATTCACCCTTGTCGAACTGCTCGTCGTTATTGCAATTATCGGAATGTTAATCGCCCTACTCCTGCCTGCGGTGCAGGCAGCCCGAGAAGCCGCAAGGCGGATGCAATGTTCCAACCACATGAAACAGATCGGACTGAGTGTTCAAACATTTCATTCCTCTCGTGATGCTCTTCCGCCGTTTGCCCCCTTTACTTTCTGCAAGTCGGTTTTTGCGGTGTTGTTTCCCTATAGCGAGCAACAGGGAGCGGCGGACATAATCGAAGACCGCGCCCCGAAGGATGCGATGTGGGGAGGCTACGGGGCAAGTAGTGCAGTCTATAATGATATGGCACTCGGTGAATGGTTTAAATTTCTTGACACATTGCCATCAGGGGCGCAAAAGCAAACTGCTCTGAGTTCCGTCCCGTACATGAAGTGTCCTTCACGGCGTTCGGGAGTCAAGATGAATCCAGTGGTGGAAGAATATTCGAACGCTGGACCTCGCGGCGATTACAGCACCATCATCGTCAGACGCGCAGCAGATTACCCATCTTTTCCGATTTCGTGGTGGCACCTCTGCTCATTCGATACCTCGGACAGACCGGATTGTTTGCCGCACATGTTCCGCGGTCCTTTCCGTCGGGCAATGGCGACATTCAATGATCCCAATTCCGCCAGAAATCCTCATGCATGGACTGACTGTACGAGTTGGAGTCTTCAGAACACCATGTCTTTATGGAAGGATGGAACAAGCAACCAACTCATCTTTGGTGAAAAAAATATTCCCGCCTCAGCAGTGGATCAAGATTCGGATCCCGGAAGATCATGGGATGTTGGTTACTTGTCACCCGGAATTGGTTGGGTCGGTACCAGTGGATACGCACGATTGGTTACCGATTGGGAACATTCACCAGGGGTTTTCTACCAGTCATTAGCCAGGTCACCAAAAGAATCCGGGCTAATTGCGGCAGATGGCAACCTCATGCACTTCAATGATGGGGCACATCTTTACGGACAGTACGGATTCGGGAGTTGCCATCCGGGAACGATCAATTTTGCTTTGGGTGATGGTGCTGTTCGTGGTGTGAGCGTAACGACCCATCCAAGAATCATCGCTGACTTATCCGATGTCAGCGACGGTAATGCTACGTCATTACCATAGAAAATGGAATTTGGTGCTGGCTACTACGCTTCCGGTTTTCGTTGCATAGCCGCTCGGCTGTCGGTTGCCTGCCTTTCAGGAGCAGTATATCACAATTACAGGAGAGTTACCTTATGAGATTTGACAATGTTGTTTTTCGATGTGGCGCATGTACATTGCTTTTGCTGTGTCTTGTTGCGTTGGGTTGTAGTGAGAACGTCAAGGTGTCGGGGACAGTGACGTACTCTGACAACGGCGAACCGGTCAAGTTCGGCACGGTCGTGTTCGATGGCGAAAAAGAGGTCGGACGAGGAATGATCAAGAATGGCAAGTATGCCGCCGGAGTCGTCAAGGATGGAGATGGTATCCCGCCGGGAACATACACTATTTCAGCGGGATCACCGCCTCTGCCGGATGTTTCTAAAATGACCGTTATGGGAATAGACGGGCAACCCATACCGATGGGATCGCCGCCAGACCCGGATCGTGAAATTTACTACACAGCGCAACCGCAGACCATCGAGATCAAGAAGTCCATGAAGTACGATTTTCAGGTCGAGCGAGGAAGTCCCGCACATTGAAAGTCGTTTTGACAGTACATATTGGTTGTGGTACAATCGTAGTACCTGACACACCAGTGGTTGATTAGTTTTTGGTTTTTTCATCCTTTCTCTCTTCTACAACTATGCGACATTCCCTCATTTTAGTTACATTACTGTTCTCCATCGGTGGTTTTGTTTTGGGAGCCGAAAAGCCAGAGTCTCGGCTAAGCAATCTCAAGGAAAAATTTCCGAAGATCGTCTTTGCCAAGCATGCCGATATTGGCGGTATGCACTACGCTTTCACCGAGGGCTTGAGTGATGCCCAGGCGGATCGGTATTACACTCCCGGCTCTGCGTTGTGTTTGCTGGAACTCGGCGATGATGGCGAGTACCACGAAAGGACGTTACTCAGCGATCCGAATGGCGTGATCCGTGATCCCGACGTTTCCTTCGATGGTAAAAAAATCGTCTTCGCTTGGAAAAAATCGGATCGCGAGGACGACTATCATCTATACGATTACGATGTCGCAACGGGAGACGTACGGCAGTTGACGTTCGGACTCGGTTACGCCGACTACGAACCCTGCGTGCTTCCTGACGGTAGTATTGTATTCAATTCGAGCCGTTGCGTTCAGATCGTCGATTGTTGGTGGACCGAAGTTTCTAATCTCTATACTTGTGATGCCGATGGAAAATACTTGCGGCGGTTATCCTTCGACCAGGTTCACACGAACTATCCGACGTTGCTCGACGATGGTCGGATCATTTACACCCGCTGGGATTACCACGACCGTGGACATCTTTTCCCGCAACCGTTGTTCGTAATGAATTCAGATGGAACATTCCAAACAGAAATGTACGGAAACAACTCATGGTTTCCGACGACGATTCTTCATGCCCGCGGAATACCGGGAACGGGCAAAATGGTGGCGATTTTTACCGGACATCATACCATGCAACGTGGGAAACTCGGAATCATTGATCCTTCGAAAGGCAGACAAGAGAACGCCGGTGCGCAACTCATTGCACCAATTCGGGAAACAGTGGCTGAACGAATCGACGCGTACGGTCAGGAAGGAGAGCAGTTTGCCCATCCGTATCCGATTAACGAACGAGAATTTCTTGTTTCATTCCGTCCGTCACCAGAGGGACCGTTTGGAATCTATTGGTTCGATATCGACGGTAATCGGGAGTTGATCGTTCTCGATAGGACAATTTCGTCGTCGCAACCGATTCCGCTTGTTCCACGAATGCCGGTTCCAGAACGGAGCAGCACGGTCGATTGGGCTGCCGATTCCGGCACCTACACGTTGCAGGATGTTTACGTTGGTCCCGGTCTCGAAGGAATCGAACGGGGCAAAGCCAAAAAACTCCGAGTGATTGCGTTGGACTTCCGAAGCGTCGGCATCGGAACCAATTACAACGGTGGTCCGTCTGGCGGGGCGTGGGTCTGTACGCCGATTGCCATCGGAAACGGAGCGTGGGATGTCAAGATTCCGCTCGGCGATGCCGAAATCTACGCCGATGGCAGCGCAAGTTTCAACGTTCCGGCTCGAACACCACTGTATTTTCAGGTTCTCGATGAAAACGGGCACTGCATCCAAACAATGCGGTCTTGGTCAACGCTCCAGCCCGGAGAAAATTTCGCTTGTATTGGCTGTCACGAGGACAAAAATTCGACGACTCAAATCCCGAAAACGACGCTTGCCATGATCCGTGGACCACAAGACCTGAAGCCGTTTTACGGTCCGCCACGGGGATTCAGTTTTCCCAAGGAAATTCAGCCGATTTTCGACAAGCACTGTATCGAATGTCATCAGAATGATGCTGTGAAGCCTGATTTCAAACGAGCGGCGAACTTCGATACCACCGAAAAGCCGTTCAGTTTGAAAGGGGATGCCGTTCACGATGCTCGTGCCAAACGGTATTGGAACGCCTCGTACCTAAACCTGATTGACCTTGAATGTGTGGACGGAGAAGTGACTAACCCTCTTTTCAAAGCAGAATATGAAAAAACGGCAATGTTTGGAAAACAGAATCGGATCGTCAACTGGATTAACGTGCAAGAAGGTCCGACGATGTTGCCGCCGTACAAAGCGGGAGCGGCAAAGAGCGAACTCCTCACGATGCTTGATCCGAATCTTACGCCGAACACCCACAACGATGTCAAACTGAGCCGTGAGGAACTCGACAAGTTGGCTTTTTGGATCGACATGCTGATTCCATACGGCGGTGACTATTTTGAAGCCAACGCTTGGAATGATGCGGATTTCAAAAAATACGAGTATCACGAAAAGAAACGCCGTGATATGCAGGAACTTGATAAGATGAGTATAATGCAGTTGTTGAATGCAAAATAGGAAATGGTACATCCGTACCAAATTTTTAAGGATTAGAGAATAGGTCTAACCCTTTTCAGCGAGGACTAAAGAAAACACATGAAATACCTATTAGCCCATGATCTTGGAACTTCCGGCAACAAGGCGACACTCTTTTCCGAAGAGGGTAAACTCGTTGCCAGCGAAACTGTTGCGTATCGGACTAACTATTTCAACCGCACTTGGGCGGAGCAAAATCCGTCCGATTGGTGGGGGGCTGTCTGCCAGTCGAGTCAAAGCCTGCTCGCCCATGCAAAAGTTGATTCGGCGGACATTGCTGTTGTGTCATTGAGCGGTCAAATGATGGGGTGTACCTGCGTGGATCGCCATGGTAACGTGCTCCGTCCGTCTATCCTCTATTGCGATCAACGCAGCGAAAAAGAAGCGGCGAAAATCCTTGAAAAGATTTCCTTGGAAGAGGCATACAAAATTGTTGGACACCGCATCGCTGCGGTCTATTCACTTGAAAAATTGATGTGGGTCAAGAATAACGAGCCGGACATCTATCGTCAGACGGCAATGACGCTTTGTGCAAAGGATTATATCAATTTTCGCCTGACAGGTAAGTTTGCGACCGATTATTCCGATGCGTCCGGGACAAACGCTTTTGATATCAACACGATGCGATGGTCGGACACAATGATCGCTGCTGCCGGTGTTGAACGTTCAATGTTTCCCGATGCTTTCGATTCGACCCATGTACTTGGCGAGATCACCAGTGAAGCGGCAGCGGCAACCGGATTGAAACGGGGAACGCCTGTCTGCATTGGCGGCGGCGACGGGAGTTGTGCCGGAATGGGAGTCGGTTGCATCAAGCCCGGAACCGCTTACAATTACCTCGGTTCCAGTAGTTGGATTGGACTCACCGTCAAGGAACCGATTGTCGATCCGCTTATGCGGACAATGAATTGGGCACATGTCGTACCGGGTTATCTGCATCCGACAGGTTCTGTACAGACTGCCGGTGCTGCATATCAATGGCTCAAAGAAAAAATCTGTACCGAAGAAATGGTGCGTGCCGAGCAACTTAACCATAACGTTTATGAAATTATGAATACGTTGCTCATGGAAAGTCCTCCCGGTGCAAATGGTGTACTTTTTTTGCCCTACCTGCTCGGCGAACGCAGTCCACGATGGAATCCCGATGCTCGCGGGGCATTTATCGGCTTGACGCTGGCATCAACGCGTTCCGACATCATCCGTAGCGTCATGGAAGGAATTACGTATAATCTCGGTGTGATCGTCAACATTTTCCGCAATCATGTGCCGATGGAAACGATGACAATTATCGGCGGCGGTGCAAAATCGAATACCTGGTTGCAAATGATGGCGGACATTTACGATGTCCGGGTACAGCGACCGAACTTTCTCGAAGAGGCAACCTCGATGGGTGCAGCCGTGGTGGGCGGTGTTGGCATCGGATTGTTCCCGGACTTTGAAACGATTAACCGCTTCATCCGTATTGAGGAGACCATTGACCCCAACAAGGAAAATCAGATACATTACGCCAAAATGAAACCGCTTTTCGATAAGGCGTATTTTGCGCTCATTGACCTGTTCGGAGATTTGGCGAAAATTTAATGGATAACTTTTAGTAAGGAACCAAATTCAAATGAAAACGATAGCAGCAGTCAAGCCGAATCAAGTGGAAATCATTGAAGTCGCCAAACCGAAACCTGGACCCTATCAGGCGTTGGTCAAAAACAAAGTGGCGGCGATTTGTAATGCCACGGATCGCAAACTCATCGAAGGACATTTTCCCGGTGTGAATCAATTCCCGCTTGTGCTCGGACACGAAGGAGTCGGCATTATCGAAGAAATTGGCACAAAAGTGCGCAATTTTAACATCGGCGACCATGCCATCAGCGGAATGCTCGGCGACTATGGCGACCCGACCCTTCATTGCGGCTGGGGCGGTTTCAGCGAATACGTTCTCGTCCATGACCACGACGCGATGGTTGCAGACGGTGTTGCCGATGCCGAACATGGCTGGTTCGATTCGTGCGAAGTCCAACGAGTGGTCGATCCAGACATTCCCCTTGCGGAAGCGGCACTGCTCTGCACTTGGCGCGAAGTGTTTGCTGCTTTCAGTGATTTTCACTTGAAAGCAAATGACAACATTTTGATCTTCGGTGCCGGTCCCGTCGGGTTGAGTTTTGTCAAATTCGGCAGATTGCTCGGCTTGAATTGGATCGGCGTTGTCGAACCGAATCAGTCCCGACATACAAAAATCCTTGAAATGGGTGCAAGCCAAGTTATGTTGCCGGACGCTGTGCCCGCCTTGAAGGATGAACGCACACCGTTTGATGCGGTCATTGATGCGGTCGGTAACGAGCAGATCGTCAATATGTCGCTCCCGCTCGTTAAGTTGGGCGGTTCGATTTGCATTTACGGCGTACTTGCGAATGACACAATCACAGTACATAAAAACCTGGGCCCGTATAATTTCAATCTGTTCGTGCATCAGTGGCCGACACGTTTTTATGAACGCGAGGCACAAAAGCCGATTTGCGATTGGATCCGCCAGGGCAAACTTCGGGCAGATGAATTCGTTACGCATACGTTCCCGTTTGAACAGATCAACGATGCCCTCATCATCAGTAAAACCGGTACTGTTATTAAATGCTTATTGACGTATTGATATACCATTCACAGTTTGTATGATAGAGAACAGGTCTAATACTTTTTAACGAAGAATACAGATGACGATAACAACATTACATCAACTCACATCAATGGTCGATATGAGTGCGGTCAGGGCAGATTCCAACGAAAGCGACGTAAGAGCCACTGCTGAATTGGCGAGGGAGTACTCCTGCGCCGCCGCATTTGTGCTTCCTGCATTCACGCGAGAATTAGTCGAGATGTTGCGCGGTACGTCGGTGATTGTCGGTGGAACAGTCGGTTTTCCAAGCGGCGGCGAAACAACCACAATGAAAGTGACCCAGGCAAAGGAACTTATTGATCTCGGCTGTGGCGAAATTGATATGGTTCAAAACATCGGCAAACTGCTTTCGGGGCGATTCGAGCAGGTCGAAGCAGACATCGCCGCTGTCAAACAAGCCATCGGAACAATACCGCTCAAAGTGATCCTCGAATGTTCGTATCTCTCTTCGGAACTCATTGTAACGGCATCGAACATTGCCGTTCGTGCGGGAGCGTCTTGGATCAAGACAGGCACCGGCTGGGTATCTCCGGGAACCACAATGGAACATGTCCGGCTCATTAAGCAAACTGTCGGTGATGCCGCCAAAGTGAAAGCGGCTGGCGGCATCCGTAACTTGGATACGTTGCTCGAAATGAACCGGCTCGGTGCCGAACGGTTTGGCATCGGAAATAGAACAGCAATGGATATTTTCAGAGAATTTCAGCAACGATAAACGGAGGGCAAGTCTTACGCGACGATTAATTCTGCCCCATAACATTGAGACAGGTGGAAACAAGTTGTTCCGCTTTTGCACAAATCTTTGCCGCTTCGGTATCTTGACACTTCCCTCACATTTCGGGACAATCATGTCTGTTGCTTTCGCTCCTCTACCTTTCTATGTCCGACAACACCATTGTTTCCAAGTTACAAACCGCACGGCAAAAAGTTTTAGAACAGTTATCGCAAGTCATCGTCGGGCAAACCGAAGTCATCGACGAACTGTTGATTTCCGTCTTTGCCCAGGGACATTGCCTGCTCGAAGGGGTTCCCGGTTTGGCAAAAACCTTGATGGTCAGCACACTTGCCCGGTCGCTTGATCTGCGATTCAGCCGGATTCAATTCACGCCGGACTTGATGCCTGCCGACATCACTGGAATTGACATCATCGAAGAAAACCGCGACACTGGCAGTCGGGCGTACCGTTTTCTCGAAGGTCCACTCTTCGCCAATGTGATTCTCGCCGATGAAGTCAATAGGACTCCGCCAAAAACACAGTCCGCCTTGCTCGAAGCGATGCAGGAACATCGGGTAACAGTCGGT
>Ga0082212_10003940_pt1 | contig 20821 bp, 23 predicted proteins | sample TergutNt197P3_FD_71548 | JGI IMG/M metagenome (GOLD analysis project Ga0082212, IMG submission 71548) | Neocapritermes taracua P3 segment gut microbial communities from Petit-Saut dam, French Guiana - Nt197 P3 | ecosystem: Host-associated > Arthropoda: Insects > Digestive system > Gut ... | reverse complement strand
TAAACTAACAGCGCGCCGGTCATTACCCTGCGGCAGTTGTCATAGGATAAGATCCGCCGGGCTTCATTCGTACCGAAAGAACAGGCGTATAGTATCATGGCCGATCCAATGATTGCGCCGCCGGAAAAGCCCCCTCCCGGACTGATGTGCCCGTTTATTACCACATAGATGCCAAAAATTGCGATTATCGGGGCAATGATCCGCGAAATCTGCTTGAGTATGACGTCTTGTGTCGGTTCTTCCATATCATGGAGCAGTTCGTCAAAGAAATCACGTTCGTCTTTCCGAAGCAGCGCCAGCACCGCGCAAACTGCAACGAAAAGTACGCAGGATTCCCCGAAGGTATCGAAACCGCGGTAGTCAAGTATCATTCCGGTGACGATATTCATTGCACCGGTTTCATTCAAGCCCTGTTCAATATACCTGCGCGACACTTCATTATGGGCGGGATTGTCCGGACTGCTGAACGGCGGCAAATTGCTCACCACTATTAGAAGCGCGGCTGACAGGCATAGGCAAAAACACACACTAAGGGTATTGTAGAGGTAATAGAAAGCCTTGGCGCCGTTTTTTTGCTTCCATTGCCAGAACTTTTCTTTTATTATTGTTCGATTGCTTTTCAAGCTTTACCCTTCATTTTTTCGATCATGTTTGATAATTATTTGAAGTAAATCCAGGGTATGTCCATCCTGAATAACCCGTATCCGCTTTAAAACCGCAAAAAAGAGGATGTTGGAAATTCCCACCCCTACCGCTGCCTCTGTTATGCCCAAATCCGGTGACGCGAGCAGTATCCATAAAATAGACATGACTATGCTGTAAGAAGCAAATAGAATCACCGAAGCAAGCAGATGGCTTGTGACACATACCGCTATAGCCGCGATAACCAGGAAAGTTAATAGTAGAATTTCAATCGGCATCAAGATGAACCACCTCACATTCCTCCATGATATCGGGGTTGGTCTCCACTTCAAGATGCGCGATCAGGTGACTGGAGACAGGATTTGACAGCCAAATAAAAACAATGAGCAAAAACAGCTTCAGCGTCGTGAAATTCAGCCCCGATAATAACATCAACGGCAGTAGTGTAAGCAAAATGCCCATCGTGTCGCATATCGCGGCGGCGTGTATGCGGTTTAAGACGTAATCAAAGCGGAATATTCCTACTATCGACGTGATAAACGCCATAAGACCGGCCAGCATCAGCAGGGCGGCGATCCAGAATCTGATCCATTCCCCCGTCATTGAGCATTCTCCTCTCTCTCTTCTGCGCTTTCAGGGTGCGGGTCCAGCGGGTTGGTCTGTCTTGTAAGACGATAGCATTTTGACAGCACCACTATCGCCAGAAAACTGATCATCGCATACACACCGGCTATGTCCACCAGGCTGCTTTCATCCAGCAAAAACGATAAAATGGCGATCATGACAATGGTTTTGATACCGATGATATTCACCGCAAGTACTCTGTCGGTAAAGCGCGGGCCGAGGATCGCCCTGAAAAGACAGGCGAAGATGGTAATGGAAAGGGTGAGCATACTGATCCGGAGCAGTATGGAATAGGCATCAGCGACCGACATTTTTCTTCTTACCGCCCTTCCTCAAATTTTCTGAGCTGCTTTATAAAGACCGAATTATCAATATCTTTGGTAAGGCTGTTATTCAGAGAATGTACACAAAACAGGCCATTATCAAGCACTACCGTCAGTGTACCGGGCGTAAGTGTAATGGAATTTGCCAGCGCAACACTTGTCGCCGTCGATTTGAGATCGGGTTTAAAGAAAATTAATTGAGGTTGTATCTTAATATTTCCGGAATATATGATTTTTAATACACAATAATTTGCTTTGATAACTTCCCATATCAGAACTGCGGCGTAACGGAGTACACGTAAAATTAACAGGGTATATTTTCTGTCAGTGCTCAGGGTGTACCCCAAATAGGTACAGGCGAACCACCACACCACAGCACTGATTACCAAGCCGAGAAGCGCTGTCTCCAGTGTCAGCTTGCCACTAAAAATAATCCAGAGGGAAAAAAAAACCGGAAGCACCCGAAACCCCCTTTTACCTAGTGCGTAGATTTTACCCTTGCTTATATTATTAAGTCAATTCTTTTTTTAAGCAAAATGTATGGTTATTTATTCGTTAATAAAGCGTGAACTTCCAATTGAAAAGGATGTTTCAGACAGGATACCGGAAAGAGAAGTATCAATTAATTCGAGTATTATTACAACTATTAATTGTTTTATGACAAATATATTTTGTTGCTAAATAATGGATTTTTTTTGTTGACACCAGAATACCGAGGTGGTAACATACAAAACAAGGATTCAGTAGACAATTCGTTTAATTTGAATCAAATTTTTGGAGGTAGGTGTATGATTGATTTTGACAAATTGGCAAAACAAATGGGTGATCTTGAGGATGAAGCCGCGCTGGCGACCCTCAAGCAGCTTATGGTCGAGGCACCAGGTGACGCGGCAAAAGCGATGGAGGCGTGCCGCAAGGGCTTGGAAGAAGTTGGGAATAGGTTTGAAGCGGGTGAATACTTTTTAAGTGACTTGGTTTTTGCCGGTGAACTTATGGGTGAAGCAGTCGCAATCATCAAGCCGGCACTTGCCCAGGCCGGGGGAGCAAGCCTTGGTACGGCAGTTATCTGCACAGTAAAGGGCGATCTCCACGACATTGGAAAGAATATCGTAGTATCGATCTTTGATGCCGCCGGTTTCGATGTTATTGACCTTGGATTTGATGTTGATCCGGAGGTCATAATCAAAGCGGTGAAAGACAACAATGCAAAAATCGTCGGTCTGTCGGGCGTTCTCTCCCTTGCAGTTGAATCGATGAAAGCAACCATTGATGCTTTCGTTAAAGCCGGTATACGCGACAAGGTAAAAGTCATTATTGGTGGCTGTCCGGTAACTGAGGTTGTCAGGGCATATGCAGGTGCAGACGCATTTTCAAACAACCCCCAGGCGGCGGTAGGTATCTGCCGGAAATGGGTGTAAGACTCATAATTTTCGAAAAATCAAATTGAGGAGTTATTTATATGGCAAACGAAGAATTGCTTAAACAGAAGACCAAAAACCTTCTTGATACCTTGAGCTTCAAGGAACCGGATAAAATAATTATCGGTATCGGCGCCTCCTATTGGCCGTTTGGTTACGCGGGAGTAAAATACAAAAATATCGTTGACGACCCAATAGCAACCGCAGCGGCTCATACCAAATATCTTGACGATATTGAGGTTGATTTTACCTTCCTGGGTACTATGGCTCCGATACGGACCTATGAAGCTGTTAACTCGAAAGAGTACACATTCGGCCCCGATGATTCTACCATTCAGCACAACCAGACCGAGTTGGGCTTTATGTCCGCTGATGAATATGACCACCTCATCAGGGACTATAAGGATTTCGTCCAGAATGTAGCGCTTAAAAGACGGTTCCCCATACTTGCCGCCAGCCGGAAAGAAGCCTACGAGGGCATAAAAAGAGCGGCAATTGCCCAGCGGACCTTTATGAAGGCCGGTGAGTTGATCAACAAACGATTCCTCGAGAAGGGCGTTCGCTCAATAATGGCAGGCGGTCCCAACATGGCCCCCCGGTGGTATTCACCCCTGGCCACCTTATTTACCAGATTGCGCGGTATGAAAGACAGTCTTGTAGACCTTCGCAAGCGGCCGGATAAGGTCAGGGCTGCAACAGCGGCGATTAGGGCGAATATTGCACCGCCGGCGATAACACCGGATGCATACCTGACACGCGAAGCATATCCGCTTTCACAGACCATTTATCACTGTGAGTGCTTCCTGAGCCCGGCGCAGTTTGATGAATTCTTCTTCAAAGGGTTTTGAGAAACAGCGCTGCCCTTTATGGAAAAAGGTGCAAAGTATTTCCTTAAGGGAGAGGGAGCGTTCCTTAACACCATAGAACGCTACAAGGAACTGCCCAAAGGCTCCATGCTTATATTGCTGGATCAGGATGATCCCTTTGAGGCCTACAAACTCATTGGCAGTCATCAGACACTTGCCGCCGGCCCCAACCTGGACTTGCTTAAAGCCGGAACGAAACAGCAATGTATCGACTATACCAAGAAGTGCTTTGATACTTTTGCTCCGGGCGGTGGGTTTATTTTCTGCCCGCCCAAATCCATTGTTGCACCGAGTGACGTAACTGATGAAAATGTTGTCGCGGTGTATGAGTTTGCCAACGAATACGCAAAAAAGAAGTAGGAGGAGTATATGGCAGATAATTTCACTTTAGCAGAATTGCTGGAAGAACTGAAACAGGACTCAAGCTGGGAGCAGGATCCCGAGGTGCGAAAAAACGTCGCAAATGCCCTTGCTGCTCTTTTCACTATCTAACACACCTGGGTAATTTTTAAACCACGGGGGTGCCGTTCCAATGACAGTTCATTGGAACGGCACCCATATTTTTTTCAGAACCTTTTCTCTTTCTTCCTCATGTTATTTGTTCTTTGTTACCTGATATTAACTATTGACAGCATTAAATTCATGGGAATACACTACTTGAAAGAGGTACTGTTATGGAAGAAGTATTGATTGTGGAAAGGGCAAAGGACTATATTGCCAGGGAGCAGGACGAGAGCTTTCGCGTGGAGGTGGAAAAACTCCTTGCAGCCGGGGATTTTAAGGAGTTAGAGGACCGCTTCTACCGCGACCTGGAGTTCGGAACTGGCGGACTGCGAGGGGTAATCGGTGGCGGCTATAACCGCATGAATACCCTGGTGGTAAAAAGCGCCACCCAGGGGCTAGCGACCTACCTCATCAAGGCATTTCCCGAAAAGGCCGCAGCGGGTAAACTTTCCGCCGTCATTGCTTTCGACAGCCGCCATTATTCAACGGAATTTTCCGAAGCCGCCGCGTTGATTCTCACCGCCAATGGAATTAAAACCTGGCTTTTTTCGGGGCTCCGGCCCACGCCGGAACTGTCTTTCGCCATACGTTACCTTGGCTGCGATACCGGCATTGTAGTAACGGCCAGCCATAACCCGCCTCAGTACAACGGCTATAAGGCTTATTGGAACGACGGCTCCCAGGTTATCCCCCCGCACGATACAGGGATAATCGACGAGGTAAACAATGTAAAAATGATCAAAGATATTTCACGGCAGGAAGCGATAGACAAGGGCCTTCTGGTCATTATTGATAAAGAAATTGACGAGCCGTATCAGGCGATGGTCAAGTCGAAGCTGTTCCGTCCCGATCTCATCAGGGAAAAGGCGGGTGAAGTGAAGATTGTGTATACGCCCCTGCACGGAACCGGGGCGATGCATGTCGAGAAAGTACTGGGCGATCTGGGGCTAAAAGTAATCACTGTGCCGCAGCAGCGGGAGGGTGACGGCGATTTCCCCACGGTGTCCTTTCCCAATCCGGAAGAGGCCGCCGCTCTGGATATGGCGATTAAGCTGGGGACTGCGGAAAAGGCCGATGTGGTCATGGCGACCGATCCCGATGCTGATCGTTTCGGCATCGCGGTACCAAATACGCAGGGCGGCTTTACGTTGGTTACCGGAAACCAGATGGGCGTACTGATGGCAGACTATATTTTCCTATCACTTAAGGAATTGGGACGGCTACCTACAAACGCCGCCATGATCAACTCGATTGTCACGACAGGGATGCAGAAGCGGGTGGCGGAGCATTACGGCGGGGAATGTTTCGAGTGCCTCACTGGCTTCAAGTGGATCGCCGATATTATGCGGAAGTGGGAAAATGGTGAGGCGGGGGCGAAGAGCTTCGTGTTCGGCACCGAAGAGAGCTACGGCTACAATATCGAAACCGAAGTACGTGATAAGGATGGTGTTTCCGCCGCTGCCCTTACTGCCGAGATGACCCTGTACTGGCGGAGCAAAGGCAAGAGCCTATTGGACCGGCTGGACGAGTTGTACGCGATTTGCGGTTTTTGGCAGGAGATGGGAATCTCCAAGTATTTTCAGGGGCCGGAAGGTCCGGCAATCATGAAGGGGATCATGGACAAGTACCGCTCCAGCCCACCATCGACCCTGGGCGGCATTGCCGTTACCAAAGTGCGCGACCTGGAATATGGCGCAGACGACCTTCCCCCCAGCGACGTGCTGCAGTTTTACCTTGCCGACGGCACCGTGGTCAGCGCTCGCCCCAGCGGCACCGAGCCGAAGATCAAATTCTACGCAAGCTGCTGCGCCGAGCTTGGTTCTGCCGGTCTGGATGCCGCAAAAGCCGAAGCCGCCCGCAAGCTTGAGGCGATTAAGAAGGATATTCGGGGAGTGATAGGTGAATAGATTTCTAAGTATCTTGCTCATGGTAGTGTTGTTTTTGTTTTGTATGGGATGTTCGATCAACAAAATGGCAATAAACGCTGTCTCCAATGCCCTTACCGGGGAAGGAAGCTCGGACGTTTTTACCGGAGATTCGGACCCGGAACTGGTGGGGGACGCCTTGCCGTTCGCTATCAAGATGTACGAGACCCTGCTTGCCCAAAACCCCAACCATCAGGGCCTGCTCCTTACCACGGGTTCCCTCTTTGTGATGTACGCCAATGCCTTTGTCCAGGGGCCCGCGGAGATGCTTGACCCGATATATGACTACGAAGAACAGTCGGCAGGCAAACACAGGGCAAAAAAACTGTATATCCGGGGAATGGACACCCTTTACTCGGCCCTCGATAAAAAGTACCCAGGTTTCAGCGGGGCGACAGTCCATGAAGGAACCATTCAGCCATTACTTCAAAAATGCAAAAAAGAGGATACGGGCCTGTTGTACTGGACGGTTGCCGGGGGGTTGGCGGCTTATTCGATCGATGTGCTTGACTACGATCTGGGAGACCGGATCCCCGAATGGGGCGCCATGATACACCGGGCCTATGAACTGGATCCGGATTATAACGGAGCGGCCCTGGACGAGTTCCTGATTCTTTTTTACGCTTCCCTGCCGTCTACCCTGGGTGGGGACAAGGATTTGGCGGAACTCCACTTCCGGCGTTCCCTGGAAAAAACCAACGGCACTTTGGCAGGGCCCTATGTTTCGTATGCCCAGACTATTTGCATCGAAGCCCAGGATTATGACGCCTTTCGGGATAATCTGGAAAAGGCGCTGGCCATAGATGTGGATGACGATCCTCCAAACCGTCTGGTAAATATCATCAACCAGAGGAAGGCCCGTTTCCTTTTGGATACGGCGTATAACTTCTTTTCTTTTCTTCCGGGGCCGGATGATTATTACGATTGGTGAGAATTGTAATAATCTTTCTTACCATAAAAGGAGTTTTTGTATGAAGCACAACAGATTGTTCTTTTTCAAACCGTTGGCAGGCAGCCTCATTGCCGTGGCTTTGTTCATGGCTGTTGGCTCCCCGGATCTTTTTGCCCAGCGTGGGGGTGCGGCGGGAAGCGGAATTGAAATAAGGCTTGCCTCGCCCTTGCCGGAAAATTCTGCCTGGGGTGAAGCCCTGAAAAGGCTGGCGGCTGATTGGGCTCGTGCAACGGATAACCAGGTAAGGGTAAGAATCCTCCATAATGCTGTGGAAGGCGGAGAAGAAAGGATGATTTCCTCCCTCGCCAGCAATAATATCCAGGCCGCCCTTTTTTCATCCTTCGGCCTTTCGGCGATCTGCCCTCCGGTAATGACCATGAGCGTGCCGTTTAATATCCGGAATGACGCCGAGCTGAACGCGGTATATAACGAAGTAGAGCCGATGCTGGATGACATAATACGCAGGAACAATCAGTATTACGTCCTTGCCTGGTCAAAAGCAGGCTGGGTTAACGTCTATTCAACCGAGCCGGTAAAAACCCCGGATCAACTTAAGAGGCTCAAAATTTCCAGTAACTCCGAAGCGGAACACATGAATAATGCGTTCAAGACGATGGGGTTTAATATAGTGGAGACGGACTGGCTTGATGTAGGGCCGAAGGCTAACAGCGGCGCCATTAACGCGATTTATCAGGTCTCCCCTGTAGTCGCTGCCTACCGGCTTGATGATATCATGAAAAACATGATGGGCATGCCCATAGCCCCGGTCATCGGCGGACTTGTCATTAACCGGGCAACCTGGAACAGGATCAGCCCCGCGCATCAGGAGGCGCTCACGAGGATCACCCGGCGTTTTACCGCGGAATTTGATTCCAATATGCCCCGGACAGCCAATGACGCTCTGGCAGCAATGCGCCGGCGGGGGCTTACGGTTAACCAGCCCAGCCGGGCCGAGGAAGATCTCTGGGTAAATGAAATGCAGCGGGCAATGCCTTCCCTTCTGGGAACCACCTTTGACCGGGATCTTTACCAGAAGATAAACGAAGTTTTAAGCCGATACCGGAGCGGCGGACGCTAAGAGATGGATCAAGGGGAATCTCAGGTTAAAAAAGCCGTTTTATTTCTCGAACAGGGCATCTGTTATGCCGCACTGGGCCTTTTGGCGCTGATACCGGTGGCGGAAAACCTGCTCCTCCGCTTCAACATTGCCATACCGGCGTCCAAGTCCCTGTTGATCCACCTTTTCCTGGTATTGGGTTTTTTTGCCGCCATGATAACCACCAAGACCAGGGAACATATCGCCATTACCGTTGTCCAATTCATCAAAAACGAAAAAATAAAACAAACCATGGCTTTTGTTACCAGCCTGGTTTCCATCATGGTGATCACCGTCCTGGCATGGGATTCGGCGTGTGTTATGGTATACGGCCTTTCGTGGAAATTTGTCGGCGTTGTCCCCGTTACCTTTTTTGCCGCGGTCATGCCACTGGGTTATGCGGTTATGGCGATCCGCTTTGCCCTGCAGGGCCAGGGCAAAGCCGAAAAGGCCGCTTTTTTTAGCGCGATTATTGTTGGGTCGATCTTCGCCCTCCCCGCCATCGTAAAACTTATCTGGAACCTGGACCCTCCTGAACCATTTTATTCTTGGGTCAATAGTCTATACGACGCGGCTCTGCATTTCCGGCTTCCGTTGATCCTGTTCTTTATTCTCTCGGCCTTTTTGGGCACCCCCATCTTTGTGGCAATCGGCGGCATCGCCCTTGTCCTGCTGCAGTCCCTGGGCCTGGAGCCGGAAGCGTCAACCCTTCAGATCTACGCGGGCCTCACCGAAGCCGACATTATCGCCATACCCCTTTTTACCCTGACCGGCTTCTTCCTTTCGGAAAGCAAGGCCGGGGAGCGGCTGGTGACCGCCTTCCGCAGCCTCTTTAGCTGGATGCCCGGCGGCATGATCATCGCCACCGTGGTGATCTGCGCGTTTTTTACGTCCTTTACCGGCGCTTCCGGCGTTACCATCCTGGCCCTGGGCGGCATACTCTACACCATCCTCAAGGAAAAAGCCGGATACCCGGAAAAGTTTTCCATAGGCCTGCTCACCTCGGTGGGCTGTATCGGCCTGCTCTTTCCCCCAAGCCTCCCGATAATCCTCGTCGGGTCAACCACCAACAGCATACTCTACTTTATGGGAGAGACCATCCATTACAACATCATCGACTTCTTCCTGGGGGCCATCATCCCCGGGATCATCCTGGTGCTGGTGATGGTGGTCTTTGGGATAATCGTTTCGGTGAAGGTAAAGATACCCGTAGAACCGTTCAACGTGAAGGAAGCCGGTTCCGCCCTGAAAGGCTCGGCGTTTGAGATCCTCCTCCCGTTTATCCTTATCGGCGGCTACTTTTCCGGTATCCTTACCCTGGTGGAAGTGAGCGCCGTATCGGCGATCTATGTCTTTATCGTCGAGGTACTCATCCGCAAGGACATCGCCATGAGGGATGTGCCCAAGGTGTTTTTTAAGGCGGTCCCGATCATCGGCGGTATCCTGTCCATCATTGCCATGGCCAAGGCCCTCTCCTACGCCATTATCGATTCACGGATACCGGAGAATTTTGCCCTGTGGATGCAGACCACCGTGGAATCCAGGTACGTCTTTCTCCTCCTGCTCAACGCAGCCCTGCTGGTCGTCGGCTGCCTGATGGACATTTTTTCGGCAATTCTCGTGGTGCTTCCCCTCATTGTACCCCTGGGCTACGTTTATGGAATCGACCCCGTGCACCTTGGAATAATCTTTGTGATAAACCTTGAAGTGGGCTTTTTAACCCCGCCGGTCGGCCTGAACCTCTTCCTTGCAAGTTACCGTTTTAAGAAACCCTTCGTTCAAATATGCCGCAATGTACTGCCCTTCCTGTTAATTCAGTTTGCCGTGGTGCTGCTCGTTACCTATGTGCCGTTTCTTTCAACCTGGCTGATTGGGGTTTTTAGGTAGATTTAAAATATTCTTGTATAATCTTATCTAGATCAATATCAATTGCTTTTTGCTGTAATTTTTGTAATGTACTCACAATTTCTTCTTGTTCCTGCTCGGCAAAGTCACAGAGGAAAATGTTGTTCCAATAATCCCTAATACGGTCCATCTCCTTCTTGGCAGTTTCTCCTTTTTGTAAGGCATATATCTTTTTGGTACGTTGATTTTCGGGGTCGATCACACGCCGGATGAGTCTTCGGTGTTCCATCTGTTTCAGACTCCGCGCAACAGACGCATTGTCCAGAACCAGTTTGTTTGCGATCTGCTCCTGAGTCGCACCGGGGTTTTCACAGACATTAACAAGTATAATGGCATCCAAAAAGCTAAAACCCTGCTCCTTAACTATTACTTTCATAAAAATCTGAGCTTTGCGAAAAAAAAGACCGGCAAAACTATCAAAGACCGTAATACGTTCCATACAAGTTAATATACCACAGTTGAACAGGAGAGAGAATTGGCAAGAGAAACAATTGATATAATCAAAATTTGAAAATTTCTATAATTGATAAAATCAACTGTTGACAAAATCAATAATAGATGTTATTATTTAACCAAGGAAACGGTTATGTTTGAAAAAAACAAAAACCAGAAAAAAGTGTATGAAAAAGTAGACACTTTTTCTTATTAGGAGGTTAATTGATGGATAACAAAATGACTTATGACAGCCGTGTAGAGAATGTCATGGCGGCAGTCAATCACAGGGAACCGGACTATATACCGGTAATTAATAATCTCGTTACATGGCCCGCTGAGTACAAAAAGGTACATCTGACAGAATTATTTGAAAATGAAGATAAGTATGTCGATGTGTTCAGCTCGTTTCTTGATGAAGTTTATGCGGATGCATGCTGGATCGCCGGGATTCCTACAAACATATCCGCATACAAGGCGCTTGAATGCGATGTGTTCCAGATATCGCCCAATGGATATTCCGTCCAGCACCATGAAAAATGCTGGATGGAAGCGGATGAATACCCCGCCCTTATAGCAGACGCAAAATCTTTTTTGCTGAACGTTATCGCCCCGAGAAAGTTCAAAGCTTTACAGGGGGATAAAGAAACAGTAAAGAAAAAACTTGTTGCGGCAATGCGGGAAATAAAATCGTTCGGCTCAAAGAACAGAAAACTGGTTCAAACCGTAAAGGACAAGTACGGAATATGCCAGATAAGAGGTCCTGTTGGTATAATGTCTCCTTTTGACATTATATTTGACAGATTAAGAGGTTTCGCGAATACCCTGACAGATGTCAAGAGACATCCGCAGCCTCTGAAAGAGGCTACAGAGGCAATCGCACCGGTATTTTTAAAACCGGTCGAAAAACTCCCGGTATTATTTCCGTTTGTAGGCCATACGCCCCACGCCCCAACTTATCTTGGCAGAAAAAACTTTGAAGAGTTCTATTGGCCATCGTATGAAAAAATGTTAAGGGCGGTTGCGTCCCAGGGCGGAAAGGCAGCGGTGGTTTTTGAAGGAACCTGGAAACCATTATTTGAATACCTTAATTCGATTCCCGGCAATACCATCATGGGCTTTGTTGAAGAAGACGACCCGTTTGAAGCGAAAAAAATAATCGGTGACAAAGTAACATTAATTGCAGGCGTAAAAGTCGAAGCCATTAAGTTTAAGAGCAAGGACGTGATCTTTGATCTGGCAAAGAAAATTATTGATGAATTAGCGCCCGGGGGAGGATTCATGTTTTCTTCGGATAAGGCGCTTTTGTCCGTTGCCGACGTAAACAATGAAAATTACATTGCGTTACAGTCTTTTGTGCATGAATACGGAAGAAAAAAGTAAGGAGGATGAAGATGGAAAAATTTTTAATAACCGATCTGATTGAAGAATTGAGAAACGATTCTTCCTGGTGCGAAGATGAGAATGAACGTAATGAGCTTGTTAATGCTCTTATTTCTCTTCTGATAACAACATAAAACCGGAGATGGAGGAGGCAAAACCATGATGGATTTTGATGTATTAAAGAACACAATGGCGGATTTGGAGGAAGAAAAGCTGTATGTGATTCTTAATGAAGTGATGGCGGACGGAGGTAAGGATGCTCAAAAGGCTTTGGAAGCATGTCAGGAAGGCATGTCGGAAGTCGGCAAGCGTTTTGAAGCAGGAGATTATTTTGTCGGTGACCTTATTTTATCGGGCGAGATTCTCACGAATGGCATGGAAATAATTAAGCCGGCTCTTGAAGCGAGCGGAGGGGGCAAGAAAGTCGGTAAGCTCATACTTTGCACGGTACACGATGATATACACGACATCGGCAAGAATATCGTTAAAACAGTATTTGAAGCCGGCGGGTTGGAGGTTGTTGATCTGGGGATAGATACTCCGGTTGATACGATTGTTAACGCCGCGAAAGACCAAAACATTAACATTATCGCGCTGTCGGGGGTGCTGGTATTGGCACTGGAATCAATGAAGGAAACGGTCGACGGTTTTATAGCCGCCGGTATACGTGACAAGGTAAAAATAATAATCGGCGGGAATCCCGTGTCAGAAGACGCGTGTAAAGCAATCGGATCAGATGCATGGGCTCACAGCCCCCAGAAAGGCGTTGAGATATGCAGAGCATGGGCTAGAGGATAAAGGAGAGTATAGTATGTCGAAAAAAAAATGGGTTTTCTTTATATTAAGCATTAGCATAACTATAATTGGCAAAACGATAGCTCCGATCGAAGTTATTTCAAGTGATGCCAATACCGCATTGTTTTTATTGGTTAGCATGGTCATGCTGCTGATCACAGAGACATTGCCAGCCGGTCTTATTGCAATTATTGGCATCGTTGCGATGCCGCTTTTAGGCCTTGTCGGTAATTTGAACGATGCCAGCAAGCTATTCGGCGGACAGTTGTTCTTCTATATGCTTGCGTGTTTCGCAATTTCGACAATAATGGGAAAATTGCCTATTGCAAGAAGGCTATTATATTTTTTCTTAACAAAATTCAATAAATCGACAAAAGGTACAATAATTGCGCTATTACTTACAACGGCGGTAATTTCTACATTTGTTTCAGACTTTCCCGCCTGCTTATTAATGTTCATTATCTCCAAACAGTATATTCAAATGTTTGAAGACCCTGAAGACAGAAAACGGACGCAAAGATCATTAATGATTGGGCTGATCATCTCCGCTCACATAGGAGGAGTTATCAAGCCAATTGGTAATTCGATTACGATACTTGGCAGCGCCTATCTTGCCCAATCCGGTCACCCTATTACGTTCCTTCAATGGATGGCATTTGGGCTGCCGGTTGCAATTGCTACATTCCCGGCTGCTATATTTTTGCTTTTCAAGTTGTTTCCCCCTACACAGCAAAGTGATGAACAAAGGGAAGAATTTTTAATGAAGGTAAAAGCAGAAATCCCGGAAAAAGTTTCTATTCAGGAAAAAATCACAATAAGCATTTTGGTTGTTACTTTTATTTGCTGGGTAGCCAATTTCAACTCAATGATAGTGGCTTGTCTGTGCGGTATCGCGCTCTTGTTTCCGGGATTTAATCTTATGACCTGGGACGAATATAACAAAGGGGTAAGCTGGTATACCATTCTAATAAACAATGCATTACTGGCTGTTGTGACCATATTACAGACGACAGGTGTAATTGATTGGCTTTTGGGAATTTTCCGCAGTGCAATTCCCGAGACGGCCGGTCCAACCGTTATTTTGCTTACATTCGGAATCTTTGTATCTGTCATATTACTTGCCTCGGCAAATGGACCTGTATTAATGGCAGTTATGGGAACTGCTATCATTGGACTTGGTATTGTAATTGGCATACACCCCGGCGTATTTGTAGTAGGTTTTGCCTGCTTCGCTAGTTTTTCTTTCATCCTGCCAATTGACGCTATGAATCTTATTATTTATGACGGCGGGAAAAATTTTGTCGCAAAGGATATGCCAAAAGCCGGGATTCCCACTATGCTTTTCGCCACTCTTATCGTTGCTTTGTGGATGCCGTTGTGCGGTAGAATAATCGGGCTTTGATAGTACAGGAGAAGACAAAATTGTCTGGAAATGAAATTGCACAAAATGCTGTACATAAGCCAATTACGCTCAAAACGAGGCTGCTCTATGGCTTTGGTGACTTTATTTTCACAATGATGATAAATGCGGATTATCAAAATTTTTTTTAAGGCATGGTAAATAATGAACAAGATAAATGTCAGCGAATTGGTTTCAAAAAGCAAACTGAGCAAATTTCATATCTCAATATTTTTCGTTTCGCTCTTTGTTATTATTTTCAACGGTTTCAACCAAAGTGTCTATGGAATTGCACTTCCGGCTCTGATGCAGGATACCGGGATAGCCCCATCGGTATTCGGATTGATCGGCACATATACTCTATATGGAATGCTCGCCGGCAGCTTGATCTTTGGGATAATTGCAAACAAGATCGGCAGGCCAAAAGCTCTCGCACTAGGCGTCGTGCTTTACAGCTTCGGCACCGGAATGTTCGGTTTTTCGAATTCGGTGATTGAATTTTCCATCTATCGCATCATCGCGGGCATCGGATTGGCCGGCGTTGTGCCTGTTGCCATTCCGATAGTTTCGGAGTACTCGCCATCAAAAAACAGATCGACATTGACTTCGTTGGTGACAGCCGGTGTTCCAATCGGCGCGATCGTTACTCCTCTGATCGGCATGGCGCTGCTTCCAAAACTGTGCTGGAGGCCTATGTATCTGCTGGGTTTCTTGCCGTTTGTCATGCTTATCCTCATTTTGGCGATAATTCCCGAGTCTATGGAAAAGCTTGTGGAGAAAGGCGACAAAAGCAGAATAAAAAAGGTGCTCAAGAAAGCGGCTCCGGGTTTTGCAGCCGGTGAAGACGATGAGTATGTTATCGGCAGCGAAGGAGCGGGGAAAACAAAGTCGTCAATCAAAGAATTGTTTACGGACGGCAGGGCGCGCAACACTATTTTGTTCTGGATCGCTTTTATTTTCTCAATGTTTTTTACTTACGGCCTTCAGACATGGCTGCCGAACATGATGATCCGGGCAGGCTTTCCAATATCAAGTTCGATGATACTTATGTTCATATATGGCGCAGGTTCTGCCCCGGCAATTGGGTTTTCGGGAATGCTGGCTTCAAAGATGGGGTATAAGAAGTCGATAGTTATGTTTACACTGCTGGCCGCAGTCATGCTGGCGTTGATGTCACTACGACCGGGCGTCGCGTTAATGTACATTATGTTGTTTCTAGTTGGGGCAGGGATGTATGGCGCTACCGCTTTGTTCTATACATACATTGCCGTTAGCTATCCAAATTCCGTACGCAGCGCAGGCGTAGGGTTTGCTGCCGCCGCAGGAAGGCTCGGAGGTTCTTTCGGGCCAATGGTCGGGGGTTTTCTGGCATCACAGGGAGCATCGCTTACAGTAAATTTTCTTGTGTTTGCCATAGCTATGGCTATAGTCAGCCTATGTATATCACTAACAAAAGAGCGAGTTGACGGCTGACAAAAACAGAGTGTTAAAACAAATATTTTTCAGGAGGAGAAAGTATGAGTACAGTCGAAGAAAAACAGAAAGAGAGGATGGAGGTTAGAAATGACTATTTAACCGGCAAAAAGCCAAAGCGTGTGTTTTTGGCTCCGCTCTTCACCATGGACGCGGCTTGCAGCTACGCTGGAATAGATCTGATGAAAACCCACTACAGTAATGAACTGGTTGAAAAGGCATTTGACAAAACCTGTGCGGATTTTGCTTCCGATGCTTTGCCTCTCCGGAATTCCCGTTTTGCATCAGTGTATCAGTTGCTTGGAGCAAAAAACTGGATAACAAGTTCAAGTGGGACAGTACAACATCCGGAAGTCGCAACGATGGAATTGGAAGATTACGATGATTTTATCAAAGCACCGTATAAAACCATAATCGAAAAATTCCTGCCAAAGGCATGTGCGGCACTTGACAAGGATCCCTTTTCCAACGCTTTGAACCTGGCGGCTGCCTATGGCGCCTACAAAAACATAACGGCGGCACAAAATGCTATTGCCGGGAAGATGTCGGCAAAGTTTGGTTATGTTCCGGGTTTCATGACCCATCAAATGATCTTAGCCCCTTTTGATTTTCTGGCCGATCAGCTTCGCGGTTTCACCAAGATCAACATGGACACACGCCGTATTCCCGGTAAAGTGAAAGATGCAGTGGACGCAATAACGCCACTGATAATAAAGATGGCGACTCCGTCGGTTATGCGCCCTGGCCTGATCAGCTTTATCCCTCTCCATCTGGGACCTTTCCTCAATAGTAAATTCTTTGATGAATTGTACTGGCCCAGCTTTGAAAAGGTAGTTGTTGAGCTGGATAAGATAGGGATCGCTTGTTCCTTCTTCGTAGAATCTGACTGGACAAGGTACTGCCCGTACTTTGAACGGCTTCCCAAGTCAACCATTATGAACATGGAAGCCGGCGACCCGAAGGTGTTTGCCGAGACTGTTGGCAAAGAGCATATAATCGGCGGGTTCTACGACCCGACTATATCGCTCAGCAAAAGCAAGCAGGAATGTATCGACGAAGCTAAGAGGCTTCTGGACATCGTAATGAAGACAGGTAAATACTATTTTACCTTTGACAAAGTTGTGATCGACATTAAATCAATTGACGCATCCAAGATTCGGGCAGTACTTGAATGGGTATCTGAAAACGCAAAATACTAGGAGGCAGAGAAAAAAATGATAGACTTAGCAAAACTTAAACAAACCGTCGGCGATTTGGACGAAGCATCCGTTAACAAAATGCTGGATGAATTTCTGGCGTCCAAACCGTCGGGCGACGATGCCAAGAAAGTGGTGGATTCCTGCCAGCAGGGCATGGAAGTAGTGGGCAGCAATTTCGAGAAGGGCGAGTACTTTGTCGGAGATCTTATCTTCGCGGGGGAACTGTTAACCTCGTGCATTGACAAACTCAAACCCCTGTTGGGTTCAGGCGCCAGCGGAGAGCGCGGCGTGATAGTGCTGGGCACCGTAGAAGGGGACATCCACGACATCGGCAAGAACATATTCAAGGGCATGGCCGAGGCTGCCGGCTTCAAGGTGGTGGACATTGGCATCGATCAGAAACCCGACGCCTTCGTGAAGGCGATCAAGGAGAACAAGCCGAAGATCGTGGGGATGTCCGGGGTGTTGACACTGGCGATTGATTCGATGAAAAAGACCATAGAGGGACTAAAGGCGGCCGGGGTGCGGGACGGTGTTAAAATCATCATTGGCGGCAATGCGGTAAGCCCCGAAGCGTGCACGTATGCCGGCGCCGATGCCTGGACAAAGAACGCAGCGGAAGCGGTGAAGACCTGCGGCGGCTGGGTATAAAACAAGGAGAAAAATTATGCAGGACAAATACATCAACACAATTGACGATTTCATGAAGGCGCATCCGGAGCTTGATCCGTCTCTGAAGCCGGTTATTGAACCGATATTCAGGGAGTCCGAGGATCAGCTGTTCAACTTCATCATGAGTTACATTTTTATGTAAACAGCAGCATTTAAAAGCCCGTTATATTAAAATAGGGGTGGAAGTGTGAATGATGACTACAACGGAAATTAGGAATGTTAGAATTTTTGATGGCAGCAAGCTGATTGACTCTGAAAAAATTGTTATTGAAAATGGTGTGATTTCTGAAAAAAATTCCGGAGAAATCATTGTTGACGGCAATGGAGGGATGCTGTTGCCTGGATTTATCGACTCCCATGTTCATTTGTACGAACGGAATAATCTTGAAGAGATGTGCCGGTATGGAGTCACAACTGCTATGGATATGGCAAGCAGGTCGCCGGAGATAATTAACAATTTAAGAAATTTGCCGGGGCTCACGGATATAAGGAGCTGCTGTTACCCTGCATTTGCTGAAGGCAGCTTACTTGCTGTCAATATGGGGTTTCCATCGGCCTCGAATGTTACCAGTGTCGATGATGCAGGGCGTTTTGTTAAGGAGCAGATTGCGGCCGGCGCGGATTATTTTAAAGTTATTTTAGAAGATAAAGGCGTTAACAATGGAGTAGCTTTTCCACAGGAGATTCTTGCTGCCATTATTGAAAACGCACGTAAATCTAGTAAGCGTACAATCGCACATGCCGCATCGCCTAAGACATATCAAGCTGCCACAGAGGCCGGTACAGACGTGTTGACGCACATTCCCTTTGTGGCAAAGCTTTCCCGGAAGCTCGTCAAGGAAATCGCTTCACGAAGTATTGTTTCCATTCCGACTATTTACACGATGAAAGGAATTGTTGAAATAATAAAGAAAAAAGTACCGCTTATTCCTTTTAGTTACGGGAAAATACAGAAAAATATGGCGCTTTTGCACAAATACGGTATTATTTTCATGGCGGGAACCGATTCGAATATGAATGACCCAACATCGCCGTTCTCGGCACCTTATGGCATTTCATTTTTAGATGAGCTTGAGTTGATGGTTGATTGCGGGTTGACCCCAACCGAAGCTTTACAAAGTGCAACGAGTGTTCCAGCAACATATTGGAAATTAATGGATCGGGGCGTTATCAAAACAGGCAATAGGGCGGATTTGGTTTTGGTGGAAGGTAATCCGTTAAAGGATATTCATACTATAAGGAACATCAAACAAGTATGGGTTTTTGGGAATGAGGTTTTAAATCAGGAATTATAAAACGTATTTCATTTTAAGCTAAGAATTATACTTCAACTCGCTCAATTCCTGAATGCTGCGAAGCTTGTAGGTGGCCTTTTCCTGAATCTGGCGGACACGCTCACGGGTTATCCCCAGGAGTTTGCCTGTTTCTTCAAGGGTGAGGGGGCCCTCGCCGGCAAGGCCGTATCGAAGCTGGATGATTTTCATTTCGCGCTCGGAAAGCTGGGAGAGTATGTCCTTCATGGTTTCCTGCAGGGCCATGGAGAAGACCATCTCAAACGGCTCGGACATGGAATCGTCCTTGATGAGGTCCGCGAGGCGGGTGTGGTTTCCGTCGTCGACGATGGTGTCAAGGCTGGTGGTTTCCTGGGAGAGTTTGACGATGTCCTTCACTTTGGAAACCGGCAGGCCCAGGTACTCGGAGAGCTCCTCTTCGCTGGGATCGCGCCCCAGGTCCTGGGTGAGCTGCTTGGCGACGTAATAGCATTTTTTGATGGTGTTGAGCATATGGATGGGGATGCGGATCACCCGCCCCTGGTCGGCGATGCTCTTGATGATCGCCTGTCTGATCCACCATGTGCCGTAGGTTGAAAAACGGCAGCCCCGTGTGTAATCAAAGCGTTCGACCGCTTCGATGAGGCCGATGTTGCCCTCGTCGATAAGGTCCAGCAAAGAAAGCCCGCGGTGCTGGTAGTTTTTGGCGATTGAAACGACCAGCCGCAGGTTGGAGTTGATCATCTTGTTTTTATTGAAGAGCAGGGCGCTGTCCAGTGCGGTTTTTTCTTTGGCATAGTCTGCCTGGCTCTTGGTATCGCACTCTTTTTCGAGTTCTTTCAGCTTGGAACGCAGGCTGACGATCTTTTCCCCGATGTTTTGCTCTTCCTGGACGGTCAGCAGGGGGAACTTTGAGATCTGCCTGAAATACAGGGCAAGCGGATCGGATTCCTTGAGGACTTTTGCCCGTTTTGCGTTTCGAGCCGAACCGTTATTTTTGGTTCGTCTTCGTATCCCTTCCTGTTCTGTATCGACTGTTTCAAATGACAACAGCGTTTTTGGCATTTACATACCTCCCTTATTCGTTTTTAACTCAGGACCTGGGGGCCTTTACCGGATCGACTGGAGATCCGTTTTGCGAGACTATCAAAACCAGATACGGCTTCCCAAATGCCGGGTAAATACCCAGTTTTCCCAATTCGGCCCCGGACTCTATGCTGTCTCCTTTTCTGACCGAGAGAGTCCCGCAGACGCCGTACAGGTACCGGTACCCCCCCTCCGCTTCGATAACTGCTACATTGCCATAACCCCGCCAGGGGCTGGCATGCACGACTGTTCCTCTAGTGAGGCTTTTTATTGATTCGGATTCCTCTCCGGAAACCAACACCCCCATGTTGCCGTTCATGTACATTATTTCTTTTGCCGATACCGGCCAGCGAATCGAAGGTGAAGGATTAACCACCCGCAATGGAGGTTGCGGTGCAGACGCACTTTGAATCACCGGGCTGATGCTTGGCGCTGCAGCGGCGGGATTGGGTATTCTTATTCTTTCGCCTGCCTTGAGCAGATAGTTTTTGGAAAACCCGTTCATGTCACAGAGGGCCTGAAGCGTTATTCCCCGCGTGCGGGCTATGCTGTACAGGGTATCGTTCGGCAACACGGTATAGGTGGAGTAAGCGGCGGCGGAAACAGGGGCCTGCGAACTGCTTGCTCCGGAGGGAATGACCAGTCGCATTCCAATCATCAATCTGGAAGCATTGGATATCCCGTTTTGACGCATAAGTTCTTCCTGGCCGACCTTGTACAACCGGGAAATGGAGAAAATGGTGTCCCCCCTCTGGACAACGTGAATTTTGGTTTGTGCGAATATACTGTGCGAAAGCAGTCCAAGCAAAACCGTTAGCAGAAAGAGGTATCTGCCGCTACAACGATACACCATAGC
>Ga0082212_10003939_pt1 | contig 20832 bp, 14 predicted proteins | sample TergutNt197P3_FD_71548 | JGI IMG/M metagenome (GOLD analysis project Ga0082212, IMG submission 71548) | Neocapritermes taracua P3 segment gut microbial communities from Petit-Saut dam, French Guiana - Nt197 P3 | ecosystem: Host-associated > Arthropoda: Insects > Digestive system > Gut ... | reverse complement strand
CGCGGAAAACGAAACAGGAAAAGAGGGATACAGCGTAGCTATTTATGATGTTCTTGAACAAAAGTTGAACATTGCTATCAAGAAGGTAAAATCACGTAAAAAGAAAAAGCCCTGTAACCATTGCAGTTACAGGGCTTTTTCTGGCAGGGGCAGAAGGGATCGAACCCTCGGCCTACGGTTTTGGAGACCGTCGCTCTACCGGCTGAGCTATACCCCTGTATGGTTGTGCCCACAAGAAGCGTTTCCGCTACTTTGCGGGTTACTCGGCGGTCGCTTTCGCAACCGCCGATGATTAAGTTACCACACTTTGAAGATTATTTCAACTACTTTTCAATAACTTTTATATTTGTTCCGGCAGTAATTTTTTTACAGTAACGTCCTATTAAATTCACAGCCCCAGTTCGCGCAGCTGCGTTTCATCGACGACGTCCGGGCAGCCTGTCATAAGCTCCGAGGCGTTTTGCACTTTCGGGAAAGCGATGACGTCGCGAATGCTTCCGAGGCCCGCAAGGTGCATGACGAGCCTGTCAAGGCCGTATGCGAGGCCTCCGTGAGGCGGGGCCCCGTATTTGAACGCGGTTATAAGGTGGCCGAAGCGCTCCGCGGCGTCCTCGTCCGTGAAGCCGAGGGCCCTGAACATCCGCTCCTGCATCTCAGGAGTGTTAATACGAATTGAGCCGCCGCCGAGTTCAGTGCCGTTGAGCACGATATCATATGCTTTGGCGCGGCAGCCTGCCTTGTCCGTTTCAAGCATGTCCGCGTCCTCGTCCATCGGGGCTGTGAACGGATGATGCTTCGCGACATAACGGTTTTCCTCTTCGGAGTACTCAAACATGGGGAACTCAGTTATCCATACGAACTCGTAAACGCCTTCGCTGATAAGCCCGAGCCGCCGCGCGCATTCGCAGCGCAGCGCGCCGAGAGAGGCGAAGACGATGTCGTCCTTAGTGTCGGCAACTATGAGGATCAAACCTCCCGGTCCAGCCCCCGCGCGGCTCAGTATCTCATTATTTTCCTCATCAGTCAGGAACTTGGAGAACGAAGATGAGACGCTGCCGTCGCCTGCAAGTTTCGTCCAAGCCAGGCCTTTTGCGCCATATGTTTTCACGAAATCAACAAGCGAGTCGATCTGCTTGCGCGGCATATCGCCGCCGCCCGGAACGTAGATCATGCGTACGCTCCCGCCCTGCGCTGCAGGCTCGGAGAACACCTTGAACGAGCAGTTCTTCACGACGTCGCTTATATCGCAAAGCTCAAGCCCAAACCGCAGGTCCGGCTTGTCGGAGCCGAAGCGGTCCATCGCCTCGCGGTATGTCATGCGCCTGATCGGAGTCTCGACTGTGACGCCAATAACTTCGCCGAAGAGCTGCTTCAGAAAGCCTTCGTTGACGGCGATAATATCATCTACGTCAACGAACGACATTTCGAGGTCGATTTGAGTGAACTCCGGCTGGCGGTCAGCGCGCAGGTCCTCGTCGCGGAAGCAGCGGACTATCTGCATATATTTGTCGAAGCCCGCGAGCATTAGAAGCTGTTTGTACTGCTGCGGCGACTGCGGCAGCGCGTAAAACTTGCCCTGATGCACCCTGCTGGGCACAAGGTAGTCGCGCGCGCCCTCGGGCGTCGATTTTGTCAGCATCGGCGTCTCGATCTCATAGAAACCGTTTTCATCGAAATAGTCGCGCGCTGCCTTGACAGCTTTGTGGCGCAATGCTATGTGGTTTTGCATATCCGGGCGCCTGAGGTCGAGATAGCGGAATTTCAGCCGCAGCGCGTCATTGACGTCGGAGTCAGCCTCGATCTCAAACGGCGGGGTCTCCGACTTAGCAAGTATACGCAGCTCGCTCACTTCAAGCTCGACGTCGCCTGTGGGGAGTTCCGGGTTCTTCGACGAGCGCTCGCGAAGCACACCGCGCGCTGCAAGGACGAACTCCGACCGCACCGTGAACGCTTTTGAAAACACTTCCCTGTCCGTGTTGTCGTCAAAGGCAAGCTGCAGTATGCCTGTTCTGTCGCGAAGATCAACGAAAATGAGCTGCCCGAGGTCGCGCCTCCGCTGCACCCATCCGCAGACCGATATTTCGCGGGCGGCGTCGCCTATTCGCGGTTCTCCGCAGTACATTGTTCGCCTGAATCCGGTTAGTGTATCCATATGACTCTCCTCAGTTTATTGTGCAGTAAACCTCAAGCCCTCCGGCGGGACAGCCGCGGGTGGTCAGAGGCTGCGGCGCGGTTCTGCTGTACGTTAGCGTCTGCAATCATCAGCCGTTCGCTATCATCAGCTTTATGCGATTCTCCTGATTTATCTTTGTCGCTCCCGGGTCGTAGTCTATGGCGACGATGTTTGAATCGGGGTAATCGTCCTTTAGCTTGCGTATCATGCCCTTGCCAGCTACATGGTTCGGCAGGCATCCGAATGGCTGTGTACAGACGATATTCCTGGCCCCTGTGTGAATTAGTTCCAGCATTTCCGCTGCAAGCAGCCAGCCTTCGCCCATTTTGTTTCCGTATCCGAGGTAACCCTTGATGAGCTTCTGCAGGTCCGAAAACGAGCCCATAGGCCTGAATGAAGGCTGCGTTTTGACCGCTTCGATCATATTACGCTGAAGCCCCTCAATGTACCGCTGGAAGATCCCGGCGACAAGTTTTTTCATTTTGCTGCCGTGATAGAGATCGACGTCGACGACGCGGTTGTTTATTTTGAATATCATGAAGTCCGTTAACCCCGGAACTACAGGCTCGCAGCCTTCGTCCAGCAGGAACTGCTCAAGTCCGTTATTACCGAGCGGGGCATACTTCACATATATTTCGCCGACAATGCCGACGCGTGTTTTCTCTCCCGCGCCGGTCCTTCCGATCAGAGCATAGTCCGCGGCGATCTTCTCCATATTCCGGCGCATTTGCTTCTTGCTGAGGCCCTTTCCCCTGCCGAACATTTCTATTAGTTTATCTGTCCACAGAGCGGTGAGCCTGTCGGTCTCTCCTGCGACGGTTTCATACGGTTTACATTGGTTTGACAGCCAGATGATCAGGTCGCCGTAAATCATAGCAGCGGCAAGCCTGCGTATCACCGGCAGGCTGAGCGAAAACCCCGGGTTTTTTTCAAGGCCCGAAAGGTTCACCGAAACGACCGGGATATGCGGCATGTCCGCTTTCACCAGGGCTTTTCTCAGCAGGTGTATATAGTTTGACGCGCGGCAGCCGCCGCCTGTCTGCGTAATGAGCAAGCCGACGTTATCGGTATCGTACTGACCGCTGTTCAGCGCCTCAAGCAGCTGTCCTATCACCAGCAGCGCGGGGTAACAGGTGTCGTTGTGTACGTATTTTAGCCCTGTGTTAACAATACCTCTGTGAGTCGTCATCAGCATATCGATTTTATAGCCGTACAGCTCGAACACTTTTTTCATCATGGTGAACGTGACCGGCAGCATCTGCGGCATTAGCAGAGTGAAGTCCCTCTTCATCTCTTTTGTGAAGAGGAGCCGCCCTGTTTTGTCATAGGTCAACTTTGCCATTCATATACCAGCTTTCAAAACGCGCTGCCCGGACGGCTTTGCCTGCAGGGGGCAGTTTCTGCTGCCCGGACGGCTTAGCCTACAGGGGACAGTTGCTGCTGCCCGGACGGCTTAGCCTGCGGGGGACAGTTGCTGCTGCCCGGACGGCTTAGCCTACAGTGGACAGTTGCCCCGACACGGGGTTGCGGTATAGCTCCTGCGTCTCAGGCCTTAGGATGCCGCGTTGAGTCCGCGGCGCTGTTGCGTGTCTCGTCCGCGGCGCTGCTGCGCGCCGCGTCTGCGGCGATAAGGCTCCGTATGCGGATTCGCACCGCCCCAAGGTTGTTGATATCGTCAATTTTCAGTTGAGTGTAGAGCTTATCGCCGGATTCCAGGATGTCGCGCAACTCGTCTGTCGTTATGGCGTCTGTCCCGCAGCCGAATGAGACAAGCTGCACCATCTGCATATCGCTGTTTTTCACAACATACCGCGCTGCGTTATACATCCTGGCCTGGTATGTCCACTGGTTGAGTACGCGGCGGGACGCTCTGCCAAGCCGTCTCGCAACGGCGTCCTCAGTGATGAGCACCAACCCGTATGATGTGATGAGTTCGTCAACTCCGTGGTTTACCTCCTGGTCCGCATGGTAAGGCCTGCCCGCAACGACGATCATCTTTTTCCCGTTCCGTCTTGCATACTCAATGTAGCTGTCAGCTTCGAACTCAAGATCCGTAATGTAAGCCGCGTATGCCTCAAACGCGCTTTTTGCGGCCGCCTTGGTCTCGCGCTCCGGGATGTTGAACTGCTCTTTGAAGTATTCGGCAGATTTTATTGCGAAGCCCTTTTTCCTGTGCAAGCCGAAATACGGCGTCAAAAACCTGGCGTCATTAAGCCTCGGCATGTTTGCTGCCAGAAGTTCCGGGTAATATGCCACGACCGGGCAATTATAATTATTGTCACTTATGCCCTCGTTGAAGTTATACGGCATGCACGGGAGGAATATCGTGCTCACGCCCATATCGAGCAGCTCCTCTACGTGGCCGTGCATAAGTTTTGCCGGATAGCACACGGTATCTGACGGTATCGTTCGCTGCCCCTTTATATAAAGAGCCCGGGAGGATTCCGGAGATAGTACGACCTCAAAATCCAGCTTTGTGAAAAACTCAAACCAGAACGGCAGGTTCTCGTACATGTTCAGTCCGAACGGTATGCCTACTTTGCCTCTCGCTCCTGATCCGGAGCCTGCTCCATGCATCGCGCGGAGCTTGTTATACTTATACCTCATGAGATTTGGCTCGGTTGAAGCGCCTCTGCCCAGAGGTTTCGAGCAGCGGTTTCCCGATATGTATCTTCTGCCGCCGTCAAATGTGTTTACCGTCATGCTGCAGTTGTTCGTACAGCCGCCGCAAGTCGTCGGTTTCGCTTCGTGGGTAAAGACGTTGAGAGCTTCTCTGCTCAGTAATGTTGTCCCGGCGGCGGCGGCGGCAGTAGTTGCAGCGGCGGCAGTAGCGGCGGCGACGGCAGTGGCGGCGGGGGCAGCGGCAGTAGCGGGGGCGGCGGCGGAACTGCCTGTGGCTGCGTTCTCGCTAACCACTACTGAGGTTTCGTCGTACCCGGCTGTTACTACGCTCTGCAACGCGGGTATTCCGCCGCGCTGCTCTGTTGCATATTCGCGCTGCTGCGCCGCTGTGCTTCGCTCCTCGCTTCGCGTTTCGTCAAGCGCTGTCAGAGCCGCTCCGTATGCGCCCATCAATCCAGCGATTGCCGGACGTGTTACATTTGAACCTATTTCGCGTTCAAACGCTCTTAATACGGCGTCATTTAAAAACGTCCCGCCTTGAACAACGATACTCCTGCCCAGTTCGTCTGCGCTTGCAGCCCGTATCACTTTATAGACAGCGTTTTTGACGATTGAAACCGATAGGCCTGCGGAAATCGCTTCAACCGGAGCGCCGTCCTTCTGCGCCTGCTTTACGCTTGAGTTCATGAAGACTGTGCAGCGCGAGCCGAGATCCGAAGGCGCCGCGGCAAACAGGCCGAGCTTCGCAAAGTCTGCAATTTCATATCCGAGAGCCACGGCGAACGTCTCGATAAAGCTGCCGCATCCCGAAGAGCAAGCTTCATTCAGCATAATGCTGTCAATCGCGCCATTTCGGATCTTGAAGCATTTGACGTCCTGTCCTCCAACGTCGATAATAAAATCGACATTCGGATCGAAGTGCCTGGCTGCGCGCAGGTGCGCCATCGTCTCCACAATCCCGGTATCAGCATTGAACGCGTTCTTGATCAGATCCTCCCCGTAACCGGTGACGGCTGAACGGCGAATCACTACCCGGCTGCCGAACTGTTCAAAAATAATCTTGAGTTGAGACAGGATTATAGACACGGGGTTCCCCTTATTCCCCCCGTAATAGCTGTACAATATGCCCCCCTCAGGGGTGATCAGCGTCAGTTTCGTCGTCGTGCTGCCTGCGTCTATACCGAGAAAAGCGTCGCCGCTGTAACGCTCAGGGTCAACAACTAAAGGCGCCGCAGCCGCATGGCGCTCCGTGAACTCTTCATACTCCTCAGCAGATGAAAACAGGGGTTCAAGCGCATTGTCCGACCCGACGTCGCCAACGGCGTTTTCAAGCTGCAGCAGCACCTCATCAAATGTGTAGGTGTTCCTTGCGTCCGCGCACATGGCGGCGCCTATCGCAGCGTAGCACTCAGCATTTTCCGGGAACACAGCATGATTCTCATCCAACGAAAGCGTCTGTGTGAATCGCTCGCGCAGGCCCGTGAGGAACGTAAGCGGGCCGCCAAGGAACATGAGTTTACCTGTGAGCTCGCGCCCCTGCGTGAGACCGGTGATCGTCTGATCGACAACAGCCTGGAAAATCGAAGCCGCAATATCTTCACGCCTGCCGCCCTGATTGAGTATCGGCTGGATGTCTGATTTTGCGAACACGCCGCAGCGTGACGCTATCGGGTATATTTTGCCGTGCCGGAGTGACAGTTCATCCAACTCCGGTACAGTGACATTCAGCAGCGTCGCCATCTGGTCAATAAACGCGCCGGTTCCTCCTGCGCACGAGCCGTTCATACGCTCCTCAAGGCTGTTACCGAAAAAAATGATTTTAGCGTCTTCTCCGCCGAGTTCAATTACGGCGTCCGTATCGGGAACATACTCGCGCACCACAGCGGCTGTCGCGTAGACTTCCTGTACAAACGGCAGCCCGGACGCTTTTGCGACGCCAAGCCCTGCCGAACCGGTGATCGCGGGCGCAACGAACTCACCGCCGGCGAAAAGCCCGGACGCTGTGCGAAGCTGTTCCGCCGCCTTTTTCCGCACCATCGAGAAATGGCGCTCATATGAGTGAAACAGCAGTTCTCCCGCGTCTGACAAAACGACAGTCTTGACAGTTGTGCTTCCAATGTCTATTCCTATGCGCACGCTGACCTCCAAGCCGGTTCTTTTCGCAACATGATACTGCATATCTGCCAAAAACACAAGTTACTATTCAATGCCACCTTAGTTCGGTCGTTACATCACGTTCCTTTTCACTCGAATGCGCATCCATGCGCATACTCGTGCGCTCCGGCATCCATGCCTCCGCTTATCGGAACGTGATCGCAACGACCTCACCGAGGCACTGAATAGTAACAAACACAATATACAACAACTCGCGTTTTCACTTTTTTACTTGACATTTGCACCCTCGCATGGTTTAAATATTATGTACGAAATATGTAATAAAAAATGAACCAAACGGAGTATAAGGAGGCGAGAAAATGGCAAAATTCGACGTTTCGGATCCTAAGGCTCTCAGCGCAGCAGCGGATAAGTATCTTGGCGACTTCCCGGGCGATCTGATCTGCGCGCTGCAGCTTTGGTACGAAGGTCTTGGTGGGCAGGGTACGCCGAACCCGGCTGAAATGGCAGCAATGAACGCGGTGCTTGGCGCGGCGGCCGGCTGGAAAGACGTCGGCGGTATGAGGTTTGAAAAGTACGGAGTCCAGCAAAGCTACAAACGTGTATAAGAAGGGAGATTTACGGACGTGGCAAACAAAATCATGATCCAGCATATGTTCAAAAAAGACGGCATGTACAAAGAACCGGACGGGAAAGTGTTAAAAGTCGTGGTCTCCGAAGTGTGGAATCTCAGGTGCTTTGAAATCGTCGGCGGGAAAATGACAGGCCCCATGATCAAAATACACCCGGAGTCCGACAGGGCGAAAGCTCTCGTTGAAATCGTATAGCGAAAGGAGCTAGTTTGGTATATGAGCGAAAAAGTAACGCATAGTATCGTCGTCGGCGGCCCGGTCGCCATACATACAGTCGACGGCGTGATCCGGCGCATACGGCCTCTCGTGCTTGACGACAGCGACCCGAAGGGCTGGGTCATCAAGGCGCGCTCGAAAGTCGGAGGCCCGCAGGACAAGGAATACACCCCAAACAGAAAAGTCCAGCCCGGCTTCATCGCCATGACTGAGAAGAACAGGGCGTATTCATATGACCGTATCCGCTATCCTATGATCCGCGAGGATTTCGTCGAGACTGAGGACGGTAAAAACCGTAACACAGAAAACCGCGGCAGTTCAGGCTACCGCAGGGCTTCATGGGATGAGGCGCTCGACCTGGTCGTGCGCGAGATCAACCGTATTCAAACAACATACGGCAAAGAGTCTGTCACCGCATGCACATCCTCACATCATTCCTGGGGGCTTCTGGGCTACAAACTCTCGGCGTTCGCAAGGTTTTTCAGAATGCTTGGCTACACGGAGATCAAGGACAACCCGGACTCATGGGAAGGTTTCATGTGGGGCGCTCCGCATACTTACGGCTATTACTGGCGGCTGGGCGGCGCCGAAGCGTTCGATCTGCTTGAAGACGGGCTCCAGAATGTCGAGACGATGATAATGTGGTCGCACGACCCCGACACGACGCGCGGCGGTTATGCAGGCAACGAGTCGACTATGTGGCGCCACTGGCTCGACGACATGGGGGTCCAGTTTATTTACATCGACCCTTACAACAACTTCTCCTCGATAAAGCAGGCTGATAAGTGGATCGCGCCCCGGCCGGGCACAGACACCACTTTATGCGAAGCAATAGCGTATGTCTGGCTCACAGAAGGGACGTACGACAAGGAGTATATCGCAAAGCACGCTCACCGTTTCGACGAGTGGTGCGACTATATTCTGGGCAACGGCCCTGATAAGCAGCCGAAGACCCCCAAGTGGTGCGAAGAAGAGTCCGGAGTTCCCGCGGCGGATATCAAGGCTCTGGCTCGCCGCTGGGCTTCGACGAAGACAATGGGCGGCTGCGGAATGCGCGGCGGTTTCGGCGGCGTAGTCAGAACCGCAAACGGCACGGAGTTCTCTCGCGCTCTCGTGGTTCTTTACGCGATGCAGGGCATGGGTAAGCCCGGACAGAACATCTGGTCAGGCTCGACCGGCGCTCCGATGGACTATAACTTCTGGTTCGGCGGCTATTCAGACCCGCTGTCGCAGATATCCGGCGAACCGATTGCAGACAACACGGCAGTCAACTGCGTCACTCAGAAACTGTACAGGCCGAACGTTCCGGACGCCATACTCGACGGCCACTACGACTGGTACGGTGAAGGCTTCTGCGGCGGCGGTCTGGATCAGCAGTTCACTGAACATATCTATCCCGAGCCGGGCTGCTCAAAGGTACATATGTTCTGGCGCTACGGAGGTACATTTATCGGCACGATGCTGGACACGAACAAGTGGGTCCGGATGTACAAATCCCCGGAGCTCGAGTTCATCGTAAACCAGGACATCCACTTCCACGGCGAGGCGAGGTTCGCAGACGTCGTGCTCCCGGCCTGCACAAGCCTTGAGCGCTACGATATCGGCGAGCTTTGCAACTCCGGCAACGGCGGTTATCAGTCTCACTCTCAGACGGGCAACAGCTGGCAGGTAGTCGTATTCCAGGATAAGGCTATCGAGCCGCTTTGGGAATCAAGGTCCGACTACTGGATATTCTCCGAGACCGCGAAAAAGCTCGGTTGGGGCGAGAAATACACGGAAGGCCGTTCAGAACTAGACTGGTGCAAGCGCTTCTGGGAGAAATCCGACCTGTGCGACAGGATCTCATGGGAAGATTTCACGAAGAAGGGTTACTACATAGCAGGCGTACCTGAAAACTGGGAACGTCATCCTGCTTTCCGCTGGTTCGCCGAGGGTTATCCCTGCGATACGCCGAACCACAAACCGTTCCAGGAAGAGGGAAAACTCGGCACGTTCACCGGGAAGTTCGAGTTCGTATCCGAAAGTCTGCTGTATTACTCCCCGCATGATGAGGCCAGAACCCCGATCGCATCGTATAAACGCTCATGGGAAGGCCATCATTCCATAAGGGCGAAGAAATACCCGTTCCACCTTATTTCACCGCACCCGAGGTTCGACTATCATACGCAGCACAACCAATCCACGCCGTGGTTCTGGGAGATCCCCGAAAACAGAGAGTTCATCAAAGGCAACCCCTACCTTATAGCGCGCATACATCCGAAAAAAGCTGAGGAAAAGGGCATCAAAGAAGGCGACCTTGTCAAACTCTTCAACGAGCGCGGCGCCGTGATTTGCGTAGCCCGCGTGACGAACAGAGTCGAGGAAAACACCATCCACGCATACGGGTCATCCGGAATATACAACCCGCTCAAGCCGGGAGAGACGTCCATGGATATCGGCGGCTGCGTAAACCTTCTGGTACCGGGAAGGCTGCAGGGCGAAGTCGCGCCCGGAATGGTTCCGAACTCATGCCTGATGGATATATGCAAGTACGAGAATGCTGACAAACTGCCTGACAGCCAGCTCTTTGAGCATAAGCTCGATAAGGTTGCGAAAGAAGCGGACCCGGACGCGGAGACTGCTGTCGAAATAATCACAGGCCACGGATTCGAAAAGATCCAGGCCAAGGTCAGGGAAAATTATCTTAAGAAGGGAGCGGGCGCAAGATGAGGTTAGGTATTGCAGTAGATTCACGCATGTGTATGGCGTGTTACAGTTGCTTCATGGCCTGCAAGGACGAACACTGCGCATTCGGCTCGAAGCTTTCGGCGCCGCAGCCCATGATGGGGCAGAAATGGATAGACGTCCGCGAGTGGGAGCGAGGCGATAATTCAAGGCGCGTCAAGTCAGCGTCTGTACCGACGCTCTGTGCGCACTGCGCGGATCCGGCATGTATGAAAGCCGCTAAGGACGGAGCGGTGTACAAGAGGCCCGACGGTATCGTGATAATCGACCCCGAGAAGTCTAAGGGCCAGAAGGCGATAGTCGACGCGTGCCCGATCAAGGCGGTTTTCTGGAATGAGGAGCTGGAGCTTCCTCAGAAGTGTACGATGTGCGCAGAGCTTATCGACGACCCGGATTATCTGTCATATCTCGGTAATCCCGCGCTGAAAAAGCCGCGCTGCGTCGAAGCCTGCCCGAACAAGGCGCTCATATTCGGCGACCTCGACGATCCGGATAGCGAGATATCCAAACTCGTCGCCTCTGAACGCAACACTCAGCTTGAGCCGCTCGAGGGGCAGGATTCGAACGTTAAATACCTTAACGTTCCGACAATATTCCTCGCGGGCACGGTGTATCTGCCTAAGGAACTGGACGAGGTTTGCATCGGAGCGAAAGTGAAGCTCACGTGCAAAGACTGCGGCGAGACCTGGGAAACAGAGACAAACTACTTCGGCGACTGGGAAGTTGAATGGCTGCCGAAAGATAAAAACATCGAGATAGTGATCGAAGCGGACGGCTACAAGCCCGTAACATACTCAGCCGTTACCGATATCGACCATTATGTCGCCATAACATATCTGGAGAAAGCATAGGGACAAGAGGAAATCTGTCCGCAAGGAGAAATTAATGCGAGATGTAGTAATAGTAGAAGCCTGCCGAACAGCCGTCGGTTCATTCGGCGGCACGATCAAAGACGTCATGGCGGAGGAACTTGCGCGAGTCGTCGTACAGGGAATCCTCGACAGGAGCGGTATCGACCCGAAGGAGATAGACGAAGTAATAATGGGGCACTGCCGCCAGTCGTCCGATAATCCGAACGTCGCGCGTATCGTCGCGCTGCGATGCGGCATTCCCGAAGAGACCCCTGCGTCAACTGTAATGCGCCAGTGCGCATCCGCGATGTCCGCGGTCGTGTTTGGCGTCATGAGCATCCAGACGGGCGACAACGACGTCGTGCTTGCCGGCGGGACCGAGAGTATGTCTTCCGGCGTGTTCTACCTCAGGAACCCGCGCTTCGGGCTCGGCACCGGCAATGTAACTCTGTATGACTCGGTCACAGAGGGCCAGTTCCAGGCGCAGCCGCAGGAAATATACGGGGTGTATAACATGGGCGTCACAGCGGATAATGTCGCCGTGAAGCTTGGCATCGCCCGCGAGGACTGCGACAAATTCGCACTGCAAAGCCAGGAGCGCGCCGCGAAAGCGATCGCCGACGGTAAGTTCAAGGACGAGATAGTGCCCGTCATGGTCCCGCAGCGGAAGGGCGACCCTGTCGCCTTTGAAGTCGACGAGTTCCCGAGGCAGACGACTCTCGAGAAGCTGGCGAACCTGAAGCCCGCGTTCGGCAAAGACGGCGTCACAACTGCGGGGAACGCCTGCGGCCGCAATGACGGCGCGTCTGCGGTGCTTATCATGTCAGCGGACAAAGCGAAGGAGCTGGGCTTAAAGCCGCTTGCGAAGTTTGTCAGTTACGCGACGACCGGTATCGACCCGCGCATCATGGGGCTGGGTCCGGTCGAGGCGACGAGAAAAGCTCTGAAGCGCGCTGACATGACTCTTGACCAAATAGAGCTGATAGAACTCAACGAGGCGTTCGCCGCGCAGTCGGTGGGCGTCATCCGCGAGCTTGGGCTCAATCAGGAGATAACGAACGTTAACGGCGGAGCTATAGCGCTCGGGCATCCCGTCGGATCGTCCGGCTGCCGCATCATTGTGACGCTGCTGCATGAAATGCTGCGCAGGGGTAATAAGTACGGCCTTGCGGCGCTCTGTATTGCGGGCGGAATGGGCCAGGCTGTCGTGTTGGAAACGGTTTAGGAGTTGAGTGTTGAGGGTTGAGAGTTAGCTCTCAGTACTCAGTAACAAGAAGGGGGATTATTTAATCATGAATCTATTTGACTTAACAGGAAAAAGCGCTGTTGTCGTAGGCGGCGCAGGCGGGATAGGGCAGGCGCTGGCAAAGGGGCTTGCGCAGGCAGGAGCTAAAGTCTTAATTTCGAGCCGCAATGAAGACTCGCTGAAAAGGGCTCAGGAGGAACTAAAAGCCGAATGCGGCGCCGATGTTCTGTACTTCGCCGCCGACGCGACAGACGAGGCCCAGGTCGAGAAACTGTGCGCGGAAGCCATTGCAAAACTGGGCAAGATTTCGATACTCATCAATGCGCAGGGGTTCAACAAAAAGTTCGAAGCGCTCGATTTTGACATGACCGCTTTCCGCGCCATGCTGGACGCAAACATCACGAGCCTTATGATGACATCAAAATACTTCGGCCGCCACTTCAAGGAGAACGGTTACGGAAAGATCATCAATCTCTCTAGCGTCCGCGGCAGGATCGCCACAAAGGCAGCCGGCAACGCAGCCTATTGCGCGACAAAGGGCGCCGTCGATATGCTGACAAAGGCGCTGGCAGCCGAGTACGGCCCGTTCGGTATTACCGTGAATGCCATCGGCCCGAACATTGTACCGACTCCCGCGATGACGGCGATATTCGAAATGCGCGCCAAAGAGAACAATGTGACAGTAGAAGAGTACATTAAAATGCAGGGCGCAGGCATTCCGCTGCGCAGGATCGGCACGGCGGACGATCTCATCGGGACGGCTGTGTTCCTCTCCGCGCCGGCGTCGGACTATATGACGGGCTGCACGCTGTATCCCGACGGCGGCCTGACTGCTATAGGATAGTAACGGAGTCTGTGCAATAATGAGCTTGGCTGCGCATTTCGCAGCCTTGCATGTGGCTGCGCATCGGATATGCTTCCCATGCGCAGCCTTGCGCATTGAGCAGCCTTGCGCATTGAGCTGATTCGTGCGCGACTGCGCGGCAACTCAGCGATTTGCGTGATCTGCGGCAGCTGAGCGATTTTGGCTCTGCCGGGTACAGCGGGGCAACAGGCGCTGCCGGACGTAGCGGTGTACTGCAGCGGGCTGCGATGCGCACCTGAAAGGATGCGAGATGTAATGATCAGGAAAATCACTTTAAATAACGATTCCGAAGCGTTTGAACATAACCTTGAACGCTATGTCAAACTTGCTATTGATTCAGGCGCGTCGAACGCAATGGCGATTCAAGCGAGCCAAATCAGCGTCGACGAGCGGGTGCGGATGAAGTGCCGCTTCCCGCTGTGCAGCGAGTACGGATCTTGTATGAACTGCCCTCCCAACAGCGGGAGCATCGCGGAAATGCGCGAGCAAATCGCTATGTATAGCAACGCGATTCTGATGAAGCTGGACGTCGCGCCCGAGCGCGTCGCGGGAGCGGCTGCAAGGGGCGACACGGGCGTCGAAGACCTGAAGAAACTCTGTGAGATCATCAGCCGGGTAGAGTCCGCCGCTTTCTACGACGGGTACTATTTTGCGACTGGTTTCTCGTCTGCTTCCTGCCATTTCGTCTGGTGCAGGGGGCTCGAGTGTCAGGCGCTTGCGGGGAAAGGCTGCCGTCAGCGCGCGCGTGCGTACGCAAGCATGGAGTCGGTCGGGATCGACGTCTTCCGCCTCGCAGCGACAGTCGGCTGGGATATCTATCCCATAGGCATGTCGGCCACTGAGGACATGTTCCCCTGCGGTTCGCGCTACGGAATGGTGCTGATACGGTGACGCCTGGACTCAAGGCGCTTTAGGAAACGAGCAGTAACAGTTCGGGGATACCCGCAAACAGTAGAATTGCGTTGTACTGGTTACACTTCAGAGGGGTATCCGGGAGACTGCCTTTTTTGAGGCTGAACTTATAGCAGGAGGCGTTAGCCACTGCTCATGTACCCTGGAACATTCGTAGAAGCCTCAAAAAAGCATCTCCCGGATACCCCTCTGAAGTGTAACTTGTACTGAACTTGTACTGTGCAGTGCATTAACATGTTTATTGACAATATAACATCTGTATGTTATATTGTGTTATATTCATTGATCGAATCCAGGAGATAGCTATGATTGAGTTGTCAGATATGCTCGGTGTGAAAGTTAAAGCAGAAGACTGGAGCGGCGCAGAGCGGCTTCCATATATGCTCAGCGAGAGCTATGCTTTACGCAAGGTAACACTAGGCGATACTGTTTGCATATTTGCTGAACCATTGGGCGAAGTCCCTCCAGTGCAGACTGTACTTCGCAATTTTGAACGAATACGCGAGGTTGAAGCCTTACCTGTAGTGCTGAAGCTGAACGGATTGTCCGGTGAGCGCAGAAAGGCGCTGATCGAGTCCAGAATTCCGTTTACAGCGGAAGCGCAAGTCTATCTGCCGTTTCTGGGAATCTCGCTCAGCGAGCGTATGTACGCGGAGCCAAAACCGCGCGAGAAGCTAATGCCGACCACGCAACTCCTCTTGTTCGCATATCTATATCAAAACAACGACAAGCTGTACACAAACGGCCTTGACAAGCAACTCGGGATCAGCGCGATGCAAGTCACACGCGCCACACGGCAACTGCAAAGGCTGAACCTCATGGAAGTTTTCAAAGACGGTGTTCAGATAGTGATACGCGGCAAGGTTTATCATAGCGCTCTTTTTGAGAGCGCGGAGCCGTACCTTCTCGACCCGGTACGTGAGATTGTTTACACCACGAGAGACGACCAAACTTCCGTCCTGCCTCTCGCAGGGCTAAATGCACTGTCTGAATGGTCCATGCTTTCACCGCCTGTTGTAACAACACTCGCATATTACAGCAAGACGGCTGGAGTTAGCGGTACAAGCGCTCTGATTGACCGCGAGAAGCAAGTCCGAGTCGAAATCTGGAAATACTCACCGACATTGCTGTCCGATTCTCTGAAAACCGCCGACCCGCTATCTGTGATAGTATCGCTGCGCGATGATAAGGATGAGCGCATCGAACAGGCTGTGGGTGAAGTAATGCGAAGACTGTGGGGGGACAAGGTAAGTGGATAACAGCATAATAGCCCGCATGCAGAGCTTCAGGGAGTGGTTTAAAGACTATTCTGATAACTTCATCATTATAGGCGGCGCTGCGTGCTCACTAATAATGGATCAGGAAAGCACGGATTTTCGTTTGACGAAAGACGTTGACGTCGTCCTGCTTGTCGAGGCCTTGACCCCGGATTTCGGCAATCGGCTTTGGGATTATGTGCGTGAAGCCGGATATGAACACCTTCAGGCAAGTACAGGCGAGCCTCAATTTTACAGATTCGTAAGTCCGAAATCAACGCGCTACCCGGAAATGATAGAACTCTTTTCCCGGCGTTTCGACGGGCTGGTCTTACCGGCTGACGCGATTGTTACGCCGATACCAATTGGGGAGGATATATCAAGCCTTTCGGCAATCCTGCTGAGCAATGAGTACTATAGCTTCATGCGGGACGGCGTTCGAAAGATAGATGGCTTGCCGATACTCGACGAGCTTCACCTAATACCCTTCAAGGCGAAAGCATGGCTTGAACTGACAGAGCGTCGAAGCAAAGGCATCCATATCGATTCTGCCGACATCCGCAAACACAAACGCGATATTTTCCGCTTATGTGATGTTCTCGCTCCCGGAGCATTGTATAAGCTTCCGAGCGTGATAGAAAAAGACTTAATCCGGTACATAACCGAAGTTCAGGCAACCATGCCAACTCTTTCGCTGAAAGACCGCAAAGCCGAACAAGAAAGGCTGGAAAAGCTCACACAGATTTTCAGCATTCACGACAGCTTATTGAGCAGGGAAGTCACTTTTACCGGGTAGTTTGCTGCTTCCCGGAAAACAGCCGGCGATTACAGTATATGTCTTTCTTTCTTTCTGACTGCTGCTCTCGCAACGCTGCAGTTTCGCTCGATAACACAAAAAGAACGCATCATAACACAAGACCGGATACGGCTCCGCGCTTGAAAAAAAGCGCGTTTTATGCTATACTGGCGTGCGTATATATTCGCCACGCTAGCATAGAATAGCGGCAGGAAACGCGACTTTCAAGGAGGGAAAAATAAGTTGAACAGGCTATTTATCAAGACGACGCAGCCGGTCGAAAACACTATAGAAAACATTTATTCGGGGCTCAAACGCCGTGTTGAAGCAGGAGAACGCGGCGTTTGCCCTGTCGATTTAACTGCGGTGTTCCTCAGGCTTTGCCAGTCTCAAAGCTGCGGGAAGTGTACGCCGTGCCGCGTGGGGCTCGACAGAATGACGGCGCTGCTCGAAGGTATGCTCGACGGGAACGGCACGGCGGACGACATCAAGTTCCTTAAGAAAACGGCGGAAGCCATCGCCGATTCTGCGGACTGCGCTATCGGTTTCGAGGCTGCGAGGGTCGTTCTGGAATGTATCGAAACATATTATAAAGACTTTGAGATGCATATCAGGACCGGCTCATGCCTTACCAAACATCAGGCGGTCCGGTGCGCGTGGAACTGTCCCGCGCAGGTCGATATCCCCGGGTACATAGCGCTTTGCGGCCAGGGGCGGTACGAGGACGCGGTAAAGGTCATACGAAAAGACAATCCTCTGCCGAGCACCTGCGCCCTTATATGCGAGCATCCGTGTGAGGAGTACTGCAGGCGCGGCATCATCGACGAGGCGATCAACATCCGGTCGGTGAAGCGCTCGGTCATCGAGCGCGCGGGGCCGGTAGCGCCCGGGAGCTGTATGCCGCAGACAGGCAAAAAGATCGCCGTCATCGGAGGCGGGCCCGCGGGCCTCAGCGCGGCGTACTATCTGTCCCTTATGGGCCACAGCGTCACCGTATATGAGAAGAGAAAGAAACTTGGCGGGATGCTGCGCTACGGTATTCCGCTTTACAGATTACCGGATAAATATCTGGACTACGATATCGACGCGATCCTCGCCACCGGCGTGGAAACGATCATGAACACGGACGTCGGCGCGGATATAAGCTTCGAAGAAATACAAAGCAACTTTGACAGCGTCCTTATCACGATCGGGGCGCACGGCAACAAGACGCTCGACATGCCGGGCGAGGACGGGAACGGCGTGCTTTCCGCGGTCAAGCTGCTCTCCGACATGGGCGACGGCGAGCCCCCCGATTTTTCCGGTAAAGACGTCGTCATAATAGGCGGCGGCAACGTCGCGATGGACGCCTCGCGCACCAGCATAAGGCTCGGGGCAAAGTCGGTAAAATGCGTGTACCGCAGGCGTGTGGACGATATGACCGCGCTCAGCGACGAGATCGAGGGAGCGATAGCGGAGGGCGTGGATATTATGTCTCTGCGCGCCCCTGTCCGCATAGAAAACGACGAGAACGGAAATGTCAAGGCTCTCATAGTCCAGCCGCAGATCATAGGCGAATACAGGGGCGGCAGGCCCTCGCCGCGCAAGGCCGACAAACCCGAGGAGAGGATAGAGTGCGACATCGTCGTCGTGGCGATAGGCCAGGCGATCCAATCCGAATACTTCAACGGCTGCGGGCTCCAGCTCAACTACGATATGCTCCGCGCGGAGCTTAGCTGCGCGGTTCCGGGTATGCCCGGAGTGTTCGCCGGCGGCGACTGCACGTTCGGGCCGGCCACTGTCATTCGCGCGATAGAAGCCGGAAAAGTCTCAGCGGCCAACATCGACAGATACCTTGGTTTTTCACATATTATCACACATGACGTCGATATCCCCCACGCGCCGCACAGCCACAAGGCCGCGCTCGGCCGCGTCACAAGCGCGGAGCGCGAGGCGCTTGAACGGAAGAATGATTTCGACATATTCGAATACCCCATGTCCGACGAAGAAATGAGGCAGGAGTGCTCCAGATGCCTGCGCTGCGACCATTTCGGCATGGGAACGCTCAGAGGCGGGAGGGTCTATCAATGGTAAAATTAACGATCGACGGCAGGCTTGCCGAAGTTGCCGGGGGCACGACGATCCTCGACGCGGCGGAGTCGGTCGGTATAGACATACCCACATTATGCTACCTTAAGGGTATATGCGAAGTCGGGGCGTGCAGGGTGTGCGTGGTCGAAATCGAAGGCGACGACAGGTTGTCGGCCGCCTGCAATACGATTTGCGAAGACGGCATGGTCATATACACCAACAGCCGCCGCGCGCTCGACGCCAGGCGCGTAAATGTGGAGCTCGCGCTTTCGGCGCATAACAGCGACTGTACATCCTGCGTCCGCAACCTGAACTGTTCGCTTCAGAGCCTTGCGGACGGCCTGAACGTGCTGAATATCCCGTATGAGAGAAAAGTCCGCAGGGACAAATGGCCCCAGGACTATCCGCTGATACGCGACTCATCCAAGTGCATAGACTGTATGCGCTGTATGATGGTCTGTGAGAAGATCCAGTCCCTCGGCGTTTGGGACACCCGGGGCTCGGCTGCTCATCTGACGCTTGGCGTGGGCGGCGGCAAGGAGATCAACGAGAGCGACTGCGCGCTCTGCGGCCAGTGCGTAACTCACTGCCCCGTCGGGGCGCTCATGACCCGCGACGATACGGCGCTTGTTCTGGAGGCCCTGTACGACCCTGAGAAAATCGTGATTTTCCAGATCGCGCCGGCTGTGCGCGCCGCCTGGGGCGAGGCTATTGGTCTTTCCAGAGACGTCGCCACAGTAGGAAAACTTGCGGCTTCGGTACGCGCGCTCGGGGCTGATTACGTGTTTGACACGAATTTCGCGGCGGACCTCACGATCATGGAAGAAGGTTCCGAGTTCCTGCAGCGTTTGTCCGAAAAGGATAAGTACCAGTGGCCGCTCTTTACGTCATGCTGCCCGGGCTGGCTCCGCTTCGTGAAGTCCCAGTATCCCGAGCTCACGCCGAACCTCTCCACGGCCAAGTCGCCGCAGCAGATGTTCGGCGCGGTCACGAAGACGTGGTTCGCGCAGAGGATGGGGATAGACCCGGATAAGATTTTCTCCGTCTCGATAATGCCGTGCATGGCAAAGAAGCATGAGAGCGCGCTCCCCGTCATGAACAACGCGGGTCACGGACAGGACGTGGACGTCGTTATAACGAGCCGCGAATTAGCGCGCATGATAACCACCTGCCATGTGAACATCGACGAACTAAAGGACGAGCGATTCGACGAGCTTCTCGGCGAAGGGACCGGCGCGGCGGTCATTTTCGGCGCCACAGGCGGCGTCATGGAGGCTGCGCTGAGGTCGGCGTATTATCTCGTAACGGGAAATAACCCGGACCCGGAGGCTTTCTCCGCTGTCAGGGGCTCGTTCGGCTGGCGCGAAGTCACAGTTGAAATAAGCGGGACGCCTATTCGCGCAGCGGTCGCAAGCGGTCTCGCGAACGCGCGCGAGGTTATCGAGCGGATAAAAAGCGGCGAGGCTCAGTACGATTTCGTCGAGATCATGGCCTGCCCCGGCGGATGCGTCGGAGGCGGAGGTCAGCCGATATCGGACGGCGAGGAGCTTGCGCCCGAACGCTCGCCTGTGCTGTATGACCTGGATAAAGGTTCGTCGCTCAGATTCTCGCACGAGAACCCGTCGATAGCAAAGATCTACGAGGAGTTTCTGGAAAAACCATTGTCGCACAAATCGCACGAACTGCTCCACACCGACCACAACGCATGGAGTATGCCGCGCTAGTTAAGCGAGTGCGAGTTCTATATATTAAATTTCGGAGGTTTTTATGAAAGGCTACGCAATGCTCGGAATCGGAAAAACAGGATGGATCGAAAAAGAAAGGCCCGCCTGCGGGCCGCTGGACGCTATACTGCGTCCGATCGCGGTAGCGCCGTGTACGTCAGACGTGCACACCGTATGGGAAGGCGCTATCGGGGAAAGAAGCGATATGATCCTCGGTCACGAGGCAGTCGGCGAGGTCGTCGAAGTCGGAAGCATGGTAAAAGACTTCAAACCCGGCGATAGAGTCCTCGTACCGGCAATAACGCCTGACTGGAGTTCGCTTGAAGCTCAGGACGGTTACCCGATGCATTCCGGCGGGATGCTGGGCGGCTGGAAGTTCTCAAACTTCAAGGACGGCGTTTTCGGGGAGTTCTTCCATGTAAACGACGCGGACGGAAACCTTGCGCTTCTTCCTGATGGAATCGACCCCGCGGACGCTTGCATGTTGTCAGATATGGTCCCGACCGGTTTTCACGGCTCGGAGCTTGCTCAAGTCGAATTCGGCGATACGGTATGCGTCGTCGGCATCGGCCCTGTCGGCCTGATGGGCGTTGCGGGAGCGGCGCTGAGGGGCGCGTCTTATATATACGC
>Ga0082212_10003938_pt1 | contig 20835 bp, 7 predicted proteins | sample TergutNt197P3_FD_71548 | JGI IMG/M metagenome (GOLD analysis project Ga0082212, IMG submission 71548) | Neocapritermes taracua P3 segment gut microbial communities from Petit-Saut dam, French Guiana - Nt197 P3 | ecosystem: Host-associated > Arthropoda: Insects > Digestive system > Gut ... | reverse complement strand
TACGGTCTGTTTGCAGTCATTGTCAATAACCTCACTCTTCACTCTTCACACTCCACTCTTCCCCCGCTACGGTCCCAGTATTTCGTAGCCGGGGTATTTGTTCAGGTGCATTGCCAGATATGACAGGTCGTACATGTCAACGTTCCCGTCGCCGTTCACGTCGGCGCCCGGGCCTACTGTTTCGTAGCCGGGGTATTTGTTCAGGTGCATTGCCAGATATGAAAGGTCGTACATGTCTACTACCCCGTCGCCGTTCACATCGCCGTAGAGGATGTCGGGCGGGCCGGAGTCGATCTTTACCCAGACTTTGCTTGTGCCGGAGGCATACTCAAGGTAGTCAGGTTTCGATGAACCGGGCAGGTGGTCTTCCGAACTCATGTATATAGTATCGAAACAGATATACGTCGCGGTTGGCAGAACGTTTATCATTCCGTTTACGGTGACCATACTTGAAGAATATGCATTTACACCGAAGCCGTAGGCGCCTGCCGCTGTAATATTGCCGTTCACGGTGGCTTGAGAACCGTTGGCGGCAAAAACGCCTGTGTTGCCTGCCGTAATATTCCCGGTTACTGTAACCTGTCCGCCGTCAGTAGCATATACGCCGTAGCTGGCGGAGCCTGTCGCCGTTATATTGCCGTTTACATTTACCTGAGAAGTGGAGCCGCTGGCATACACACCCTCGCCGTAGTTACCGGACGAAGTTACATTGCCTTTTACGGTGACCTGGGAACCGAAACCGCTGGCATACACACCGTCACCGAAGGAGCCTGTCGCCGCGGCGTTCGTCACTGTAACCTGACCGCCGCTGTCAGCGCCTGCGCCGTTGTAACCCGTGATGTTGAGCGCGCCCCCGCCGGTAATATGCACCTCGCCGTTCCTTCGTACGAGCAGGCCGTAATTTCCCATCACCGTTGAAGGATTTACGATATTGAGCGAAGTACCGTCCAAATTGAATGTTATTTTCTTATTATCAATGGTGATCTGCCCGCTGTGGTCGATATCCTTCAGTATTTTGATCGTCGCCGTCCCGCCCGATGGAACCGCGTTGAGGGCTTCCGGCAAACTCATGTATTGAACACCGGTATCCACGTTCTGGCAAATGTTCCGGTTATTCACCCAGACGGTGTTTATGCCGTCGGTATATTCGAAATACCCGGGAAGCGAAGAGGAAACTATATAGTCGCCCTTTGTTTTGACAGCGGTTCCGGTCTGTATATATGCCGCTCCGGCCGGAACGTTTACAGAGCCGTCCACAGTGACCTTACCGGCGGAGTCGGCGTGCACGCCGCAGCCGGAGGATCCTGTCGCGGTAACATCGCCGTTTACGGTGACCTGAGTACCGGAACCGCCGGCAAACAAACCTATGCCGGAGGAGCCGGACGCCGTTACATTCGTTAACGCAGCTTTACTGCCGCCTTCAACTCTCGCGCCGCTGAAGCCGGTAACGTTGAGCGCGCCGGCGCCGGTAATATTCACCTCGCCGTTGTTGGATACTAAAAGCCCGTAACTTCCTGACGCCGTTGAAGGATTTACCACATTGAGCGTCTTGCCGTCCAGATCAAAGGTTATTATTTTATTATCTACGGTGACCTGGCCGCTGTGGCCGACATCCATGAGCAGCTTTATCGTTGCCGCCCCTCCCGGCGAAACCGCGTTGACAGCGTCGGATATATTATCGTATTGAGCGCCGGTCTCCATGATCTTACACGCGTTATTTTTCACCCAGACGGCCGTCGTGCCGTAGGCGTATGTCAAATACCCGGGCATAGTGGTAGGTTCGGTATACCCGCCCGGCGTTTTTGCTATTCCTCCGACCATAATATATATCGCGGCCGGAGGAACATTTATCGTGCCGTCCACAATGACCTTACCGGAATTGTCGGCATACACGCCGCAGCTGTTGGAACTTGTCGCGGTAATACTGCCTTTTACGGTGACCTGAGAACCTGGGTCGCTGACGTCCACACCGTAGCCGACTGAACCGGTCGACGTTACGTTGGTTACCGTAATCCTACCGCCGCTTTCAGCTTTTACTCCGTCGTAACCCGCAGCGTTAAGGGCGCCCGCGCCGGAAATATTTATCTCGCCGTTATTTCGAGCGAGAAGCCCGCAGCCTACAGTCACCGTCGAGGGGTCCGCCGCATTGAGCGTCTTGCCGTCGAGTTCAAAGGTTATTATCTTATTATCTACGGTGACCTGGCCGCTGTGGTCGATATCCGTGAGCAGTATTATCGTCGCCGAGCCGCCGTCCGGAACCGCTTCGATAGCGTCGGTAACACTCAAATATTGAGCGCCGGCTCCCGCGATCTCGCAGACGTATTTGTCGTTGACAAGGACGGTGGCTCCCCCTGCCGTGTACTCGAGATACCCGGGTTTTATTGAAGAGGGGATACCGTCTGATTTTGCCTGGGGTATGTCATTGACGAATATATAGGTTCCGGGCGCAGTGATTTTCCCGTGAACGGTGACCCGGCTGTCGTTCATCGCTTTCACGCCGAAACCGGACGGCGACGCAGCCGTAACATTGGTAACTTCAGCGATAGCATTGATTGTTTCCAGGCCGCTCGCGCCGGTAATGTTCAGTTTACCGTTATCGGGGTCTGCGAGCAGGAGCCCGCCGCCGCTGGCTACGCGTAAGCCCGGGCCCGCCCCGCCGTCTATGTTGAGCGTATAGCCGTTTAAGTCGAATGTGACTACTCCGTGCCCCGCATTGATTTCAACTGTTCCGTAGTGGGTATGATCGTCGAGCAGCCTGATGGTTTTGCTGCTTCCGTTTGCCGCATGTGTGAGCGCCGCGATCAGGTCTCCTGTGTAGTTTCCGTCTACTTCGAAGACGTCGTCGTCCGCCGCGTACACAGGCAGCGCCATCGCCAGCACCACGCAGAGTGTGAGTATCAGGGCTAACGGTTTTTTTACTTTTCTTTGCATTGTAACTTCCTCGCTTTGTTTAGAGTGTGAAGAGTGAAGAGTGAAGAGTGAAGAGTGAAGAGTGAAGAGTGGAGAGTGGAGTTATGGGACGGGAGTTACGAGAGTGGAGCTATTATAGAATTGAGAGCGTAGTCGTTTTTTCTGTATTTTATATTTTAGTAAAAAGAATTCGATTTGTATACTACCTGTAGGGTAGTATTTTGAGTATTTACACGTATTTTAATAAAAAATGTGTAAAAAGCAACTCAGCGGAGAGTGGGCAACGCGCCGAGACGGGGAATCCGGATACCCGTGAACAGTCACGAATTATTCCTGGCAGCAGAAAACATCTCTCTGTCCTCTTGCATTTTATACGCCAGATGGTAAAATGTTTATAGACGCATCCGAATATGATCTATAATGTGTGAGCTATTATTAATCGAACTTTAGTAATCTGTAAGGAGCTAGTACGGTGATAATTACTAAAATACAACTGAGGAACTGGAAGAATTTTGGCGACGTAAAAGCCATCTGCGGGAAACGTGTATTTCTTATTGGACCCAATGCTTCCGGTAAGTCAAATTTTCTAGATGCGCTGCGGTTCCTTCGTGATGTTGCTCAGGACGGTTTGAGCAATGCCGTTGAAGTCCGTGGGGGTATGAAGGCAGTACGATATCTATGCGCACGCAATCCGTCTGACGTCAGCATAGTTATTAACCTTGATGATATGTGGGAATATGGTCTTTCATTCAAGTCAGACAATAAAGGGGAACCAGGAATTACAAAGGAGTACGTTGATTTTTCAGAGAATGGAGAAACTACAAGATTACTTGAGCGACCTGATAATATTGACAAAGAAGATGAAATGCGACTTACACAGACAGCTTTACAGCAAGTAAACGTTAACATGAGTTTCAGAAGTATCGTTGAGTTCTTTTCATCTATTCAGTATAGGCATATCTTGCCGCAGTTAGTTCGCGATCCCGTTAGTTTTTCACCTGTTCCAAGCAGGAATGACCCGTTTGGCAGAGATCTTGTATCGCAAATTTGGAACACACCTTCGAAAACACGCGATGCAAGGCTCAGACGAATCAATGAAGCGTTAACTATTGCGGTCCCGCAACTAAGTAATCTTTCTGTGGAACAGGATAAGAAAACAGGGCACCCGCACTTGATTGTCAAATATGAGCACTGGCGTAAGAATGCCGCGTATCAAAATGAATCATCCTTTTCAGATGGTACACTAAGATTATTGACTCTTCTCTGGTCAATGTTTAGTGCTGAAGGCCCGCTTTTACTGGAAGAACCTGAACTATCGTTGCATGAGGGAATCATTAAGCAACTACCTAGTGTATTCGCGCGGTTGGATAGAGTAAGAAAGAAAGCTGTACGCCAGATTTTTATCACTACTCATTCGGAAGCAATGCTATCTGATCCCGGCATAGGCGCCAACGAGGTTTTATGTCTCGAGCCCGGTTCTGAGGGTACTGTAATCCGAATAGCTGACGAACAGGATGTAAGACTTATTGAGGAAGGGTTAAGTGCAGCAGAAGTTTTCCTTCCAAAAACCCTCCCCGGAGCGATTGAGCAGTTGTCTCTTTTTTCACCATTATGATAATTAGTATTGTTGCAGAAGGTTCAACTGAAAAGGCTGTCGCAGAGCGGTTACTACCGTTTTGCGGTCATGCGGTCGGTACAGTATACGGTGAACGCGGTTGTAAATACATTCGGCAAAATGCTACAGCATTCCGCTGGCTGGCAACGGAAACTACCGGCGTGCTGATTCTTACCGATTTCCGGGATACTGGTATGGATTGCGTTCCTGCCGCGTTACAAGAGTATATATTCGACAAGCTTCCAAATCCACCGAGTACTTACATCTGCCGATTTTCTGTGAACGAGATTGAGAGTTGGTTGCTAGCCGATAGAGATGGGTTGGCGAAATACCTTGATATAAATATCTCTCGAATACCACTACAACCAGAATGTGAACCCTATCCAAAGCGAACACTGATCAATCTTGCCCGTAAGTCTAAAAAAAGGTTGATACGAGAAGGAATAGCGCCTCCTCCGGGGCACCTTTCTTCAGTAGGTCCGGAGTATATGCCGCTTATGCGTGGGTTTATATCCGACTACTGGGATATTGGAAGAGCTATTGATTTTGCACCTAGTCTTAAACGGTGCGTATATCGCTTACAAGAATTGACAAAGATTGAGGAAATGGGGGTGCAGATAATGAGTGACGCGATCGAGGCGTTCCGTCATGTAGCGGCTTCGCCAGAGTTGCGTGAAGCAGAGCGTATGCGCTCCAAAGCTCGGCATGATGAAGCGCAGGCGCTGTATAACGAACGGCGCAAGAAAGCATTGGAGATTGCTAAAAAGCTATTAGAAGTTGGAGATTCAATTGAAAAAATAATTAGCGTTACAGGTCTGACACGGGAGGAAATAGAGAGTATACGATAACCTATCTAAGCGACACAGGCGCGGTAAAATGCCGCGCCTGTGTTTATTCGATTAATCGTGCAGTTTGACTATTGCGAAACTTCCGTTCCCATAACTCCACTCTCCCCACGCGCTGGCACAGCGCGTTGCCCACTCTCCACACTCGTAACCCTCGTCCCATAACTTCACTCTTCACTCTTCACTCTCCACACTCGCGCGCGCACGCGCACGCGCGCTATGGTCCCAGTATTTCGTAGCCGGGGTATTTGTTCAGGTGCATTGCCAGATATGAGAGGTCGTACATGTCTACTAATCCGTCCCCGTTGACGTCGGCGCCCGGGCCGACTGTTTCGTAACCGGGGTATTTGTTCAGGTGCATTGCCAGATATGACAGGTCGTACATGTCTACTACTCCGTCGCCGTTGACGTCGCCGTAGATGATGCCCGTCGCTTCGTCTTTTACCCAGACGGTGCTTGAGCCGTTGCTGTACTCGAGATAGCCCTGTTTCGACGAAACAGTATTGTATTCGCCCGGCCCTTTGTACACGTTTCCGACACTGATATACATTGCTCCGGCCGGAATATTTATCACGCCGCCTACGGTGACCCTGCCTCCATTCTCGGCACTAACACCCAGACCGCCGGAGCCTGTCAGTGAAATATCGCCGTCCACTGTAACCTGAGTACCGGAACCGCCGGCATACGCGCCGCAGCCGCCGTCGCCGCCGAGCGTTATATTGCCGTTCACGGCTATTTGTCCGTTATTGTAGGCATACGCGCCGCAGGGGGTGTTGTAGGCTGCCGCTATATTACCGTTTACAGTGATCTGTCCGCCATTGGCATTCGCGCCCATGTTGTCCGCCGTTATATTTCCGGTTACGGTGACCTGAGAACCGGAATCGCTGGCATACACACCCATGCCGTAGTAACCGGTCGCCATGATATCGCCGTTTACAGTGACCAGTCCGTTATCATAGGCAAACACACCGTAGCAAAGGTCGTCGATCACCGTTATATTTCCGTTTACAGTGACTGAAGAACCGGAACTGCCGGCATATACGCCGTAGCCGTTATAGCCGATCGCCGTAATATCCCCGTATACGGTGACTTGTCCGGAACTGTAGACATATACGCCCCTGTAGGTCGCCATGATATCGCCGTATACGGTGATCTGTCCGGAACTGTAGGCGAACGCGCCGTGGCCGAAGTCGCCGGTCGACGTTATGTTGTTTACAGTCGCCTTGCCGCCGGAAACTTCCACACCGTGGAAACCTGTAACGTTGAAAGCGCCCTCGCCGGTAATATTTACCTCGCCGCCTCCGTACACGAGAAGGCCGCTGGTTCCTGACGACGTTGAATGGTTAACCACATTGAGCGTCTTGCCGTTCAGTTCAAATGTGATTATTTTGTTATTTACAGTGATCTGTCCGCTGTGGTCGATATCTCGAAGCAGCTTGATTGTCGCAGTCCCGCCGGCAGAAACCGAGTCAATCGCGTTGGCAACGCTTTCGTATCTGACGCGGGTATCCGTGTTTACGCAGACGTATGTATTATCTACCCAGACGGTGCTTGTGCCGTCGGTGTACTCGAGGTAGCCCGTTTTTGTCGAAACGGGAATATGGTCGTCAGGTGTTTTGGTTGTGCTTCCGACTCTTATATACTCTGCTCCTAACGGAACGTCTATCGTGCCGTTTGCGGTAACCTCGCCGGCGTTGTCGGCATGTACGCCCGTACTGCTGGCGGCTGTCATTGTAATTTCGCCGTCCACTGTAACCTGAGCATCGGAACCGACGGCATATACACCGCTGCTGTATTCGCCGGTCACTGTTATATCGCCGATCACGTTGATCTGTCCGGAATCATATGCATACACACCGTAGCCATCGTGGCCGGTCACCATTATATCGCCGTTTACAGAGATCTGCCCGCCGCCTGCCTGAGCGCCATAACGGTTCGCTTTAATATTTCCGGTCACAACGACCTGAGTATCGGAACCGGAGTTATACACACCACCGCCGTAGTTGCCGATCGCCGTTATATCGCCTGTTATGTAGACCTGTCCGGCACTGAAGGCATTCACACCGTAGCCGTTGGTGCCTGTCGCCGTAATGTCGCCGTTTACGGTGACCTTAGTATCGAAAGAATCGGCATACACACCGTGGCCGGAGTAACCGGACACCGTTATATCTCCGTTTACAGTGGCCTGTCCGGCTGAGTAAGCCTCTACGCCTCTGTAATCCGCCGTAATATCGCCGTTTACGGTAATCTGTCCATTATCAAAGGCACGCACACCATAGCCGCTACCGCCTGTCGCTGATATATTGCCGGTCACGTTGACCTGAGAACCGGAACCGCTGGCAAACACACCGTAGCCGGAGTAACCGGGCACCGTTATATCGCCATATACGTTAACCTGTCCGCCCGAGAAAGTATGTACGCCAAAATTGATCGCCGTAACATCGCCGTATACGTTGACCTGTCCGCCTGAGGAGGCATACACGCCGTTGCCGCTGTCGCCGGTCGCCGTGGCGTTAGTTACCGTCGCTTTACAGCCGTTTTCGGCTGCTACGCCTTCGTACCCGGCAACGTTGAGATCGCCCCCGCCGGTAATGTTTACCTCGCCGCTTCTTCGCACGAGCAGGCCGTAAGTACCTAACCCCGTTGAAGGATTTACCACATTCAGAGTACAGCCGTCCATATAAAAAGTAATTACCTTATTATCTATGGTGATCTGCCCGATGTAGTCGATATCCCTCAGCAGCTTGATCGTCGCCGAGCCGCCCGTCGAAACCGCGTCGAGAGCTTCAGACAGACTCTTGTATTGAATGCCGGTATCCACGATCTCGCAGACGTAGTCTCTCACCCAGACGGTGCTGGCTCCGTCGGTGTATGTGAAGTAACCGGAGAGCGTAGTGGGAATTGAATAGTCACCCTGCGCCTTGAATATAGATCCGGTCCGAATATATGTTGCTCCTGGCGAGAAGTTTAGTTCGCCGTTAACGATAACCCGACCGCCGCTATCCGCGTACACGCCGCAGCTTGCGGAGCCTGTAGCGGTGATATCGCCGTTTACAGTGACTTGAGTTCCGGATCCGCTGGCAAATAGACCGTAACCTGAATAACCGGTCGCCGTTATATTCGTTAATGTAGCCTTACTGCTGGTATCAACAATCGCTCCGGTGAAACCCGTAACGTTGAGCGCGCCCGCACCGACGATGTTTACTTCGCTGTTGTCAAATACCGTTAGCCCGCAGCTAACACTTGAAGTTGACGTATTAACCACATTGAGCGTCTTGCCGTCCAAATCAAAATTGATTATCTTGTTTGTTACGGTAATCTGTCCATAGTGAGTGGTACTAATCAGCAGTTTTATCGTCGCGGACCCGCCTGTTGGAACCGCATCGATAGCGTCGGTCACGTTTATGTATCGAACGCCTGTCTCCTCGATCTCGCAGATGTAATCTCTAACCCAGACGGTGCTTGTACCGGAGGCGTAGGTGAAATATCCGGACAGTGTGGTGGGTTCGATGTATTCGCCCGGCGCTTTGCTTATACCTGCGACAGCGATATACGTCGCGGATGGCGGAACGTTTATCACTCCGTCCACAACGGCACTGCCTGAGCTGTCTGCATACACACCGCGGCTGTAGAAGCCGATAACCGTTATGTCGCCGATTACGGTGACATGAGAACCGGAACCGATAGCTTGTACACCGCTGAAGCCCGCAGTTATATCGCCGTTCACGGTGACCTGTCCGCCATAACTGGCATACACACCGTAGCCGCTATCGCCGGTAACCATAATATCACCGTTTACGGTGGCTCTAGCGGCAGAGTCTGCAAACACACCGCGTCCGGAGGAGCTTGTCACGGTAATGTCGCCGTATACGTCAACCCGGGTATCGCTACCGTTGGCATATACTCCTCTGTATCCCGCCGTAATATCTCCGTATACAGTAACTTTTCCACTAAAAGCTGCATACACACCATAGCTATTGGGGGTTGCCGCAGCGGTTATATCCCCATTTACGGTGACCTGGGAACCGGAATCGAAGGCATACGCACCGTAGCCGCTGTAGCCGGTAGACGTAGCGCTGGATACCGTAGCCTTGCCGCCGGTTACAGCTCTTACGCCGTAGTAGCCCGTGACGTTAAGAGCTCTCCCACCGGCAATGATTACCTCGCCGTTATTTTGCACGAGAAGCCCGCAGCTTACGCCCTCCGTTGAGGGATTCACTATATTCAGCGTCTTGTTGTTCAGATTAAAGTATATTGTCTTATTGTCTACTGTGACCTGACCTGTGTGGTCGATATCCTTGAGCAGATTGATCGTAGCCGAGCCGCCGGCCGGGACTGCATTGATAGCGTCGGTCACGCTCATATATTGAACGCCGGTCCCCGAAATCTCGCAGACATACGGGTCATTCACCAGAACGACGACTTCCCAGCCACGATATTCAAGATACCCGGGTTTTATTGATGAGGGAACTCCGGCTGATTTTAAATAGTGATTGTCATCGATGATGATATAGTCCCTGGCTGAAGTTATAGTCCCATGAACGGTAACCACGCCTTCCCACAACGCTTTCACGCCGAAACCGTTCGATGCAGTCGCCGTCACATTGGTCACTTCGGCGCTGGCTAAATACGTTTCCACGCCGCTCGCGCCCCTGACGTTCAGCGCGCCGTTATAAGGTTCCATAAGGCTGAGCCCGCCGCCGTCTTCTACGTACAAACCGAGGCCCGACCCGCCGTCTAGGGTGAGTGTGCAGCCGTTTAAGTCAAATGTGACCACACCGTGTGCCGCATGGAGATAAACGTTTCCGTAGTGTGTATGGTTTTTATTCAATTTTATTGTGTTGCCGGCGCCGCGTTCGACTAAATTGAGCGCAATGTCCAGGTCGTCGGCGACGTATTGGCCCACTTCGAATGCAACGTCGTTTTTCACCCAGATAGTGACGATGTCGTATTCGTCCGAATATTTGAGATACCCGGGTTTCGCCGGTGAAACGGTCCCGGATAATTTGTCGGCGGGCATGTTATGTATGACAACATAGTCTCCGGCTGAAGTGATGCTCCCGTGTACGGTGACCATGCCTTCCCACATCGCTTTCACGCCGTAACCGGACGGAGACGTCGCCGTCACATTGGTCACTTCGACGACGACATGATCCATTCCCAGACCGCTTGCGCCGATGATGTTCAGTTCGCCGTTATTTGGGTCTTGCAGCTTTAGCCCGCCGCCGTCCTCAACGTACATGCCGAGGCCCGACCCGCCGTCTATAGTGAGCGTGTAGCCGTTTAAGTCGAATATTAAGCCGCTGTGCCTATAGTCAAGATTAACGGTTCCGTAGTGGGTGTGATCACCGAGCAGCTTGATGGTTTTAGCGCCGAATTGAACCCAATCAAGCGCTTCGTTCAGGTCGCTGGTATGATCTCCCCCAACCTGGAAGACGTCGGCTTCCGCAGCTTCCGCCGCGTTTACCGTCATCGGCGGATCAGCCGGGGCAGCCAGCGCCGGCAGCGTGAACACCGGCAGCGCAGTCGCCGGTATCATCCCAAGGAGCATGACCAGCGTGATAATCAGGGCTATCGGTTTTTTTGTGTTTCTTTTCATTTTATGTTCCTCCCTTTAGTTAAGTGTGGAGAGTGAAGAGTGAAGAGTGAAGAGTGAAGAGTGAAGAGTGGAGCGACGCGCGTGCGCGCGCGCTAGGGGCCGAGTTTTTCGTAGCCGGGGTATTTGTTCAGGTGCATTGCCAGATATGACAGGTCGTACATGTCAACGATCCCGTCGCCGTTCACGTCGGCGCCCGGGCCGACTGTTTCATAGCCGGGGTATTTATTCAGGTGCATTGCCAGATATGACAGGTCGTACATGTCCACCACGCCGTCGCCGTTGACGTCGCCGTAGAGGATTTCTTCATCCGTCCCGGCTCTTACGAAGGTCGCGGTTATCGTTATATGGCCGTTTACCGCGTCGGACGGGTCGATCATATAGGCCGCGTAGTCGTCAAACAGGTAGACCGACCCTGCGCCGTATGAGAACGACACGCCTTCCGAATCGCCCTCGCTGTATAAGCAGGGCGCCGCGTCGCCGGGCCTGCCGTAAAACAACGGGATAGAGAATGTGCCGGTCGTGCCGTTAGTGACTGTCGGGCCGCTGCTCACCAAATACACCTCGATGGTCGCAGTCAGGCTGCCGTTCGCGCCGGCGCTGCCTACTGACAAGTATACTGTTTCCCCCGGTAAATACTGGTCGGCTGTAAGCGTATCCGTACTTGTGTTAGTAACGCCCCGCCCCCCCCAGAAGTAAGTATAGTCGCCGCCGCCAAAGGCCGCGCTGGTATTCGCCGTCAGCGTACCGTTTTCGCTGTTTAGATCTATGCTCAGCGTGCCGGAAATTGTTAAATAGGTGACGTTGAGCGTCGCCGGGAGGGAACGTACTGTGCCGGAGGTGTTCGTTGCGACGCAGCGGTACATATTTCCATCCATATTAATGCCGACGGAGGGGAGCGTCAGCATGCCGTCGGTTCCGCCGGCCACGGCTGCCCATGTCGCGCCGTTATCGGTCGAGCATTCCCAACTGTAAACCGGCGCGGGGCTGCCGGAGGCTGACGCGATAAAGACAGCGTTTGTCCCGTCAAATATATAGGTGTTTTCCGGGTGCGCCATAAAGGACGGCGCCGCCGGTCCGGTCGTCCAGCGCGCGTAAAGGGTTATGTTCGTATAAAGGCTGTTGAGCGGCTCGCCCGGCATAAAGGTAACGCCGCTCCCGTTTGCCGCCGTGTTCCAGCCGTTGAACGTGTAGCCGGTCCTCGTCAGAGCGCCTGTGTTCCACAGGGCGACGGGATTTGCGCCGCCGACGTAAGGCGCAGGGTCGACGGGGGCGGCGCCGCCAGTGTTGCCGTTGCCGTTATATGTTACGGTGTATGTGGCGTCCACGATCCGGAGCTGACCATTTGAATAGCCTATGCTGCGTCCGTTATCCGCGAAGAACAGGTTTGCGTGCTCCGGCATTGCACCGCTCTCGACGAAAACGCCGTTGTTCTCTTCTTTCGTTACGCCGATGCTCATGAAAGGAGTCGGTACTGCCACGCCGTTGCCGGACGCGCCCGTACCGAGGGTGATGTAAAAATTGTTACCGATTCTGACATTGTTGCCACTATCGCTCGCAGTATTGTTTTGGATAACCGCGCTCCCGCCGAGGTTAAGACTACCTACGTTGGTACCAAACCTGCTATAATACACGCCGCCGCCATTACGTGCAGAATTGCCGCTTATCTCGCCGCCTGACATGTTGAATGGGCCCTCAAAAGCATATACGCCGCCGCCTCGGGCTCCGTCACTACTGCCGATAGCAGAATTGCCGCTTATCTCGCCGCCTGACATGTTGAATGTGCCCTCAAAAACATTTACGCCGCCGCCGCTGCCGGCAGAGTTGCCGGTGATAGCGCCGCCAGTCACGGTGAATGTGCTGTATCGAACATTTACGCCGCCGCCGTCATACGTGGCAGAATTGCCGCTTATCGTGCCGCCAGTCATGGTGAATGTGCTGTCATAAACATCCACGCCGCCGCCGTATCTAGCAGAATTACCGCTGATCGTACCGCCTGTCATGGTGAATGTACCGTGGTTTTGTACATGCACGCCGCCGCCGTAGTTAGTGCCATCTATTCTATTATTCTGCAGCCGCGTACCGTTGTTCATAATGAATGTTCCGCTGACAATCACCAGCGATCCATTTGCGTTCAAGATGATATAGTTATCCTTGTTGCCGTCAATAGTGATGTTTTCCATTGTCAGCGACGCCTCAGATTCCACGGTGAAAAGGTCGTCTGTGACGCCCAAGCCGCGTTTGAGCGTGCGGATAATGGCGTCGCTTGTGATGGTTATGTCCCTGCCTGCGGGTATGGTTATAGTCCCGGTTATGTTAAAGCTTTGAGTTACCGATATAGTAACCGGAGTATTGACGGGCGCGTTTTGCACAGCTTGCCGCAGCTCCGAGTAGTTACTGACGGACACAATAGTTTTCGCAATCTTCAATTGACCGGCTTCATATTCGATACCACTTCCGTTATCCGCAAAGAACAGGTTTGCGTGCTCCGGTATTGCGCCGCTCTCGACGAAAACGCTGTCATACCCGGTTTTTGTCACACCCACACGCATGGACGAATCGGGCACATCTGCGCCGTTTGAGCCGGTGCCCAAGGTTACATAACGAGTTGATCCAAGCCACACATTGTTCACGGCGCCGTTTGTTGTGTTGCTTTCTATTATGGATCTGCCGCCAATGACAAGCGACGCTGTGCTGTAGTCCGCAACATACACGCCGCCGCCCCGATCAGTGGCGGTGTTGTTGCTGATCGTGCCGCCTGACATGGTGAATGTGCTTCCGTCCGGAACAAACACGCCGCCGCCAATGGCGGCAGAATTGCTGTTGATCGTGCCGCCTGACATGGTGAATACGCCGTAATACACATACACGCCGCCGCCGTAGCCGTGATCCGTGGTAGAACCGCTGATCGTGCCGCCTGACATGGTGAATGTGCTGTGACTAACATACACGCCGCCGCCCGTATTGGAGTTGTTGGTGTTTATCATGCCGCCGGTCATGGTAAAGGTTCCGCCGCTGGCCAAAACGCCTCCGCCCGAAATAGTGGCGGTGTTGTTGTTGATCGTGCCGCCTGACATGGTGAATATGCCGTTTTGAACATACACGCCGCCGCCGCCGTAAGTGGCAGTGTTATCGCTGATCGTGCCTTCTGTCATGGTGAATATGCCGTTACGAACATACACGCCGCCGCCGTAATTCGTGGAAGAATTTTCGCTGATTGCGCCGCCTGACATGGTGAATACGCCGTAGGAATCCACACACACGCCGCCGCCATTGCCAATATTGTAGTTATTCTTCTGCAGCTGCGTACCGTTGTTCATAATAAATGTGCCGTTAACATAAACCAGTGAACCATTTGCGTTCCCGACGTTATTCTTATTGCCGTCAATAGTGATGTTTTCCATAGTCAGCGACGCCCCCGTCTCCACGGTGAAGAGGTGGCCTGTGAAGCCCGCGCTGCGCATAAGCGTGCGGATAGTACCGTCGCTTGTGATGGTTATGTCCTTGCCTTCGGGTATGGTTATAGTCCCGGTCATGGTAAAGCTTTGTGATATCTTTATAATAAGCGGAGTATTGACGGGCGCGTTATTCACAGCTTGTTGCAATGCCGAGTAGCTACTGACGGGTGGGTTCACAATTTTCAATTGACCGGCTTCATACACAATGTCGCAACCGTTGTCCGCAAAGAACAGGTTTGCGTGCTCTAGCAGCGCGCCGCTCTGGACGAATACTCCGGCGTTGCTCGCCTTGTTGACGCCGACGCGCATTGCCGGCCCGGGCGCCCCCGCGCCGTTTGAACCGTTACCCAAAGTGACGTAGCAATCTGTATTAAGCGTCACATTGTCCGCAGCGCCATTTGTGGTGCTATTATTTTCAATCACGGAGCTGCCGCCGATGACAAACGTCCCGCCGTACATATAAACGCCGCCGCCACTATCGGCAGAATTACCGTTGATCGTACCGCCGTTCATTCTGAACGTGCCGGCGTAAATGCACACGCCGCCGCCATTGCGGGCAGAATTTCCGCTGATAGTCCCTCCGTTCATGGTGAAAGCGCCTGTATAAACAGTCACGCCGGCGCCTCTGTAGGTAGCTCTGGTCGAATTGGAGTGGATCGTACCGCCGTTCATTACAAACGTACCGTAGTCATTGACATTTACACCGCTGATCCCATCGTTATTACACAGCGTAGTGCCGCCGTTCATTGTGAAATTACCGTTTTCAATATACACTAATGTGCTATTGGTATACGGGAAGACCGATTTGTTGCCGTCAATAGTGATGTTTTCCATAGTCAGCGTCGCCCCGGGTTCCACGGTGAAAAGATTGCCGTTGACGCCGCGTGTGAGCGTGCGGATAGTGGCGTCGCTTTTGATCGTAATATTTTTACCATTTGATATGAAGATCATCTCGGCTATGGTGATATTGCCCGTTACCGTTATTGTCGCAGGCAAGTTGAAAGGCGCGTCCTCTATTGCCTGCTGCAGCCTCGCAAAGTTGAGCGCTGTGAATTCGGTAAGCTTGATAAAGAGCGTGCCGTTGTCATAGGCGACTACCCCGGAGTCCGCGAAAAAGCTGTCGGCGTGCGACGCCGAAGCGCCGCTTTGCACGAAGACGGCGTTGTCCGCGGTTTTCGTCACGCCCACGCGCATCGCCGGCCCGGGCGCCCCCGCGCCGTTTGAACCGTTACCCAAAGTGATGTAATGGTTTTCTCCAAGTACCACATTGTTCGCGGCGCCGTTTGCGGTGTTATTTTCTATCACGGAGCTGCCGCCGATGACAAGCGTCACAACGGTAACGTAAACGCCGCCGCCGTATTCGGCGTCGTTGGCGTTGATAGAACCGCCGCTCATGGTGAATGTGGTCAACGCTGCATAAAAGCCGCCGCCGAAAGTTGCTGTGTTATTGCTGATCGTACCGCCGCTCATGTTGAATGTGCCCTGATAAACTTCTATGCCGCCGCCTTGATGTGCGACAGAGTTGCCGCGTATATACCCGCCGTTCATGTTAAATGTGCCTCCGCGCATATATACGCCGCCTGCCTGCGAGGCTTCGTTGCCTTCGATAGAACCTCCGTTCATTGTAAACACGCCGTTGTAAGCATAAACGCCGCCGCCGTATAAATAATGTCTGTTATTACGCAGTACCGCGCCGTCGTTCATGGTGAAGGCGCCGCCGTTAATATGCACTAATGCCCCATCCACTGTGCCCGGGATGTTCGAGCTGTTGCCGTCGATGATGATGTAATGCAATGTAAGAGAAGCGCCGGAATCTACGGTGAAGAGGTGACCCGTCATGCCGGCGCCGCGCGTGAGCGTACGGATAGTATCTTCGCTTGTGATGGTTATGTCCTTGTTTGCAGGTATGGTTATAGTCCCGGTCATGGGGAAGCTTATCCTCATCGATATCGTCACCGGCACATTAACGGGCGCGCTCGCTACAGCCGTCTGCAGTTCTGTAAAGCTGCCTGCTATAAAATCATAGCGTCCGATCATGAGCGAGCCGTTACTATATAAGATATCCGAACCGTCATCCGCGAAGAAGCGGGCGGCATGTTCCGGCAGCGCGCCGCTCTGGACGAATACTCCGGCGTTGCTCGCCTTGTTGACGCCGACGCGCATGGACGACGTCGGCGCTGCCACGCCGTTGCCGCCGGCGCCCGTGCCGAGGGTGATATACTGGCTGCTATCGAGGGTGACATTCCTGTCTAATTCTCCTTCTATTGTGTTATTTTCGATAACGGCGCTCCCTCCGAGCGCAACAGCGCTGATGGAAACATATACGCCGCCGCCGCCGCCCCGGGAAGAGGCGATGTTGTCGCTGATCTCCCCGCCGGTCATGGTGAAAGCCGCGTTTCGCAGATATACACCGCCTCCCCCGTAATCGGTGGAGTTGCCATTTATAAGCCCGCCGCTCATTTTAAATGTGCCTCCGTATACATATACGCCGCCGCCTTCTTCGGCAGAGTTGCCGGCGATAGTGCCACCGTTCATTGTGAACTCACCGCTGTTGACATTCACTCCGCCGCCGGGGGCAGAGTTTTTGTTGTTCCGCAGCGTCGTCCCGCCGTTCATTGTGAAGACGCCGCCGTTGACCGACACCAAAGCCCCCTGCACCCCGCCCGGGATGTTCGACCTGTTTCCGTCAATTATGATGTTACCGAATGTAAGCGCAGCGCCGGAGTCTATGGTGAAGATGTGACCCGTGATACCGACGCCGCGCGTGATCGTGCGGGTAGAGGCGTCGCTTGTGATGGTGATGTTTTTACCAGCCATTATGGCTATAGTCCCGGTCATGTTAAAATTCTGCGTTATAACTATAGTCGCCGGCAAACCGACCGGAGCGTCCGATATCGCCTGACTAAGTTCCGCGTAGCTGCCCGCCGTCGACGCGGATCGTCCGATCAGGAGCGAGCCGCCGTTATAAAGGATATCCCTGCCGTTATCCGCGAAGAAGCAGGCGGCATGTTCCGGCTGCGCGCCGCTCTGGACGAATATTCCGTCGCCATGAGATTTCGTCACGCCTATGCGCATGGACGACTCGGGCACAGCCACGCCGTTGCCCCCGGCGCCCGTGCCGAGGGTTATAAAATTATCATCGTTAATACAGACGTTATCAGTCGTCAGGTTTCCTGTGGTATTATCGTTGATAAACGCGGCGCCTCCGAAAGTACAAGTCCCGTCATCGTAAAAAATGCCGCCGCCGCCGAAATCGCCGGTGTTATAGGAGAGCTCGCCGCCGGACATGTTGAAAGCGCCATACGAAATATATATACCGCCGCCTTGACTGGCGAAGTTGGAGGTTATAAGGCCGCCGGTCATGTTGAATACTCCGTTCATTAAATACACGCCGCCGCCCAAAGCGGAGTTGCTGGTGACTATCATGCCGCCGGTCATGGTAAAGGTTCCGCCGTTGACCAAAACGCCTCCGCCGTATTGGGCATTGTTGGAGCCTATCGAGCCGCCGGTCATGTTGAAAGCGCCGCCGCTGAGCGCCACGCCTCCGCCTGCATATCCGGTGTTGAAGCTTATAAAGCCGCCGGCAAGGTTGAAGGTCCCGCCGGTTATTTCAACGGCTCCGGATGTGTAGCCGCTTGTATCGTTATCTCTAAGCGTCGCGAAGCTATTCAAGGTAAGCGTGCCGGAACTTCTCACCAATACCCCCTGGGCGTCCGCGACAGTTCCTTTATTTCCGGCTATGGTGATATAGCTCAGGGTAAGCGAGGCGCCTGAACTAACTGTGAAAAGGTCGCCCGTGACGCCCGCGCCGCGCCGGAGCCATCTCGTATTGCTGATTATTTGACTATCGCTTTGTATGGTGATGTTTTTACCCGTTGGTATGGTTATCAGCCCGGTCAGGAAGAAATCACCCGTCGCCGTTATTGCCGTCGGTACGTCGACCGGCGCGTTCGCTATCGCCTGCTGAAGTTCCGCGAAACTTGAGGCGGTGATTATAGAGAGGTCGATACGGAGCGCGCCGTTGTCGTAAACTACGCAGCCTCCGATATCCGAGAAGAAGCGGATCGCGTGTTCCGGCTGCGCCCCGCTCTGGACGATCACTCCGTTGCCGGTCGTTTTTGTCACGCCGACACGCATGGAAGACGTCGGCGCGGCTATGCCATTACCGCCGGCGCCCGTACCGAGGGTGATATAATTAGAGGCTGTGTCAAAATCGACATTGGACGCGGAACCGCCTGAGGTATTGTTTTCGATGACGGCGCTCCCGCCGAGGTTGAACGTGGCGTCGACCGACCCGCCGCTGCCGAAATCGATCTTACCGCTGACAAATACGCCGCCGCCGCTGCTGTTGGTTGTGTTGTATGTGATAGTACCGCCGGTCATGGTGAAAGTTCCGTAAACAAACGCGCCGCCTCCGAAAAAGCCCGCGGTGTTCATGTCTATCGAACCGCCGGTCATGGTGAAGGCGCCGTCGCTGACGAATACGCCGCCGCCGCTGAAATATGAATGGTTGTCGGTTATACTGCCGCCGTTCATAGTGACGGCGCCGCCGCTGACATACACGCCGCCGCCGTCATCGCCGGAGGTGTTGCCGGCTATCGCGCCGCCGTTCATCGTGAAGGAGCCGGCGCTTATATGCACGCCGCCGCCAATGTCATAGTTATTGTTGCGCAGCTGCGAGCCGGTGTTCATTATGAACGTGCCGCCATCGACCCGTACCAGCGAACCTCCTGCGTTGGCAACTACGCCTTTGTTGCCGTTTATGACGATGTTACCCAAAGTGAGCGAGGCTCCGGAGCCCACGGTGAAAAGGTCGCCCGTGACGATCGCGCCGCGGGTGAGCTCGCGCGGTCGCGTGTCGCTGCTTGTGATGGCGATGATTTTGCCATTGGGTATGTTCACAACAGCTTCAAGCGTGAAGTTGGATGTGGCAATGATGGTCACAGGATCACCGTCAGGCGCGTTTTTGATCGCGTCGTCCAGTTGTTTGCTGGTGCTGACGGTAACTTCATACGCCGCCGCCGCCGTCAGCGTGAATGCCGGGAGCATGCTGAGGAGCAGGACCAGGGTCAGGGTCAGGGCTATGACGCGTTTTCGGTTGCTCCCCATAGTTTTGAATAAAGTTTGCATTATATGTTCCTCCCTTTAGTTAAGTGTGGAGAGTGAAGAGTGGAGAGTGGAGTTAGACGAGAGTGGGGTGTGGGCAACGCGCTGTGCCAGCGCGTGGGGAGAGTGGAGTTATGCGAGTGTGGAGAGTGAAGAGTGGAGAGTGGAGTTAGACGAGAGTGGGGTGTGGGCAACGCGCTGTGCCAGCGCGTGGGGAGAGTGGAGTTGAGTGGCAAGAAATTATTATTGTCGAAGCGACTGAAGTGTGCTAGACTGTATGTATGCAGTGGTGCTGATTAGCGTCACCGGCAATAATTAAAATGAAAATATAGTGCGGATTATATCGGCGAGAAAAGCAACCAAGCGAGAAGAAGGTGAATATGGAGGTGTATTTAAATGAGTGACAACAGGGCGATTAATTTGAGCGATGTTCCCGAAACTACTGATTTTTCAAATGCTCGTAAAAATCCGTACTATGAAAAAATAATGAAAAATGGATTCTCCATAACGGAGTATTACACAGCTAATGATGTAGCTGACATAATCAGGGATACTTGCACGCGCAATATTGATATTCTCAACCTCGACCCCGAAGAGCAAAAGGCGTTTGAGAGGTATAAAAAAGCACACGGCTATGCCTGAAATAAGAGGTGCGAAAATGCTTACGGCTAATGCAGCGATAAAGTTCACATTAGAAGAAAAAGACTACAGCGTTAAACCTCTTAGGGTTGCGTTTAATTTTGGACCGGGATTATTGTTTACAGGTGAGATCGTGAGCGACCATGCAGTATACTCGTATAACGAAATATATGGTGTGTGCGTAAATTTTTTCACGGTCGAAGATGATGCTTATGCGGCTTTAAATCCAATATTGACGCCCGGAATAGGGGTTACTATGCAAGCCGGTTCACGCATTCTCGGAACTGCCGAGTTAAGTAATTTCGTATATAGCTGATTAGTGAAGCGTGAAGAGTGAAGTTATACGAGTGTGGAGAGTGAAGAGTGGAGAGTGGAGTTATTGACAATGACTGCAAACAGACCGTAGACCGTGTAATAAGCAAAGTATTAAATTATTGGCGACTGTCAATAGCCCTGATAATCGTAACTCCCGTCCCCAGCTCCACTCTCCACTCTTAACACTCCACTCTCGGACCATAGCGCGCGCTATGGTCCGAGTATTTCGTAGCCGGGGTATTTGTTCAGGTGCATTGCCAGATATGACAGGTCGTACATGTCAACGTTCCCGTCGCCGTTCACGTCGGCGCCCGGGCCGACTGTTTCATAGCCGGGGTATTTATTCAGGTG
>Ga0082212_10000893_pt1 | contig 20836 bp, 15 predicted proteins | sample TergutNt197P3_FD_71548 | JGI IMG/M metagenome (GOLD analysis project Ga0082212, IMG submission 71548) | Neocapritermes taracua P3 segment gut microbial communities from Petit-Saut dam, French Guiana - Nt197 P3 | ecosystem: Host-associated > Arthropoda: Insects > Digestive system > Gut ... | reverse complement strand
GGGCGTTCCAACTGATGTAATTGTAAAAGCACTGAAACTGACGCCGGAAGAAAAGAAAGCCCTGGGTTTTAGTCAGGAAAAGAAACGGTCAGGCAAGTCTCATCGTTAATTCGGAGGTTCTTCCAAATTTATACGAAAATCGAAGGGAACGGAAAAAAGCTGAAAAGACAAACGGTTGATCCGCCAGTCGAAGACGGGCTTCCAGCGCTTCTTCCACCATCTGATGATCGCGTTTTCAAGCTCTTGTTAACGCATGGCAACGCGGGGCCAATATTAAAGGATGTTGTTTCCGCCGTCATTGGGCGAAAAGTGCGCAAAGTAATTGTGCGTAATAACGAGCTTCCGTCTGGAGACATACTGGAGAAGCAGGAGCGTCTTGACGTAAACTGCGTAACAGACGACGGCGAACAGATAGATCTTGAGATGCAGGCGTCGCCGATAGAGGAGAAGGGAGACGGTCGTCGCAATCACGCCAATCTTAAGAGCAAGAGCCTGTTTTATCTATGCGACCTTCATTCATCACAGAGCATGAAAGGGAAGTCATACGCGGAAACGGCGCGGACATGGCAGGTGACATTTTGCACATATACGGTATTTCCCGAAGACGGTAAATATTTTCGTGCGGCAACGATGCGGGATGAATTTGGGAATGTGATAACGGACGACATCACAATGGCGTTTGTTGAGCTTGGCAAGGCGTCAGATATTTCCAAAAAGCCTGTAAGTGAACTGACGGCGCTGGAAATATGGGCGATATTCTTTGGTTATGCCAACCGTCCTGAATACGGTAAAGTAATGGAAGCGATAATAAAAAAGAAGAAGGAGGTAGATATGGCGGCAACGCTGTTGAAATCGATAAGCAAAGACGAGCGGGAGCGCGCCATATTCCGCAGTCGTCGCATGTTCCAGACAGACATGGAATCCAACTTTATCACAGCAGAGAAACGCGGCATTGAGATCGGCATTGAGATCGGCGAGAAACGACATAAAGCGGAACGTAAAGAATCCGCAATGGAATTGAAGTCACAGGGCGTTCCAACTGATGTAATTGTAAAAGCGCTGAAGCTGACGCCGGAAGAAAAGAAAGCCCTGGGTTTTAGTCAGGAAAAGAAACGGTCAGGCAAGTCTCATTCATGAAGTACGAGGAAGATGAAACGCAAAGGTTTATTGTTTCATGAATAAGAAAGCTTTATATTATGAATCGGTGCTGAAAAAAAGCCAAAACCTGAACTATCTGGAACCAGCTCGGCAGACCATGACGCTTTTTAAGGCCAATACGCAGGAGGATATTGTATTAACCTCTGTTACTTCATTAGTTACCGCGCCGGTATTGTTGGCGTATACCGCCTGGGTTTTGTTTGACGCGCAAAAGCGCGGAGTGCGCCGACTCTATTTTATGGCGCGCGATGGCTTTATTATGTATCGAATGGCGCTATCCTTATGTGAAGCATGGGGCATTGATCTGGAATGCCGTTATTTTTACTGTAGCCGCTACGTACTACGGTTGCCTCTTTACATTTTTGCGCGTGAGTATGCTTTGGACCTCATGTTTCAGAGGGGCGCCTATACGACAGCGCTGATGGTTTTGCTCAGAGCTGGAATAAAACAGCAGGACGCGTTTGAAATCCTGTCCGCCATTGACTGGCCCGCGCAGCGGCGTTTAAACTCTTCGGACTTCGGCATACTGCGTACGCGTTTACTAAACGATTCGCCGTTTGACCAATTCGCGACTGAGGCGGCAATCCAGGCTGAAAAGCAGGTACGGGCTTATTTTATTCAGGAATGCGGCGATACGGCTTCCGCCCCATTTGCCTTGGTAGACAGTGGTTGGCTTGGTTCAATACAGGAAGGTTTTTTCAGGGTATATAGCCATGTATTTAACCACCCGGCGAATTTGGACGGTTACTATTTCGGGATGTTTGCACGAGGAAATCCACAGTCCGGACATTATCATTGTTGGTTTTTTTCGCCGGACAAACAATTCCACCGTATAAGGAATTTCAACAATAACCTGTTTGAGTGTTTATGTACTGCAGACCACGGCATGACGTTGGGATATGAGGAAAAAACAGAAAAATGGGTACCTGTATTTAAGCATGAAATAGGTTATGGACATGCTCATTTTCAGAATTCCATATGTGAAATGTATACCAGGTTTTTTGTGAATATGAATCCCATTTGCCACGAGGCGCCTTCTTTTGAAAGTGAAGCATACGCGTTGCTGAAAAGTTTAATGGCGTTTCCATCAAAAGATGAAGCGAAGTTTTTCAGCGAATTGAAATTCAGCGACGATGCCACGGATACCGGTATGAAAACCCTGGCGGAACCTTTTAGTCTTCGAAGATATTGGCCGCAATCGTTATGCGGAACGCTGATCAGGAAGATTTTCGGGAAACGGGAAGAACACTACGCGCCTTCCTTCTGGATCGAAGGTTCTGTAGAATTGAGTAGTATTAATTACTTAATGAAATTAGATATGTGCTTTTTACGTTTGGTGAAATATTGGTGGATGGTCATTAAATTAAATTACAATAGACATGGAAAACTGAGTCCACTATGAGTTTATCTCGCAAAATTAAATATGGACTCTATTTTAGTCTTGTAGAGAAAATTCCTGAAATACAATTGGCTTACCAATCTTTCGTTGACGCCAATCTGGATTGTTACCGGAAACATCGGCGGCAGTCCTGGAAGTATTTATTAGCGTTGAATATACATTATCGTTATCCCCGCTTGAAAAAAAAACCTGAACCTCCTGTGCTGACACCGTCTGGCGCAACCGGCAAAAAAACATTAAACATCCCTGAATGGACGTATCAATTAAGGGATTCACCTGTCGAGCTTTCGAGAAAATTGCTGACTTATGATGTTATTTCATTTGACGTATTTGATACGTTAATATTCAGACCTTTCGATGCGCCCACGGATTTATTCAGATTAATGGCTTTAAAAATAAACATGCCGGATTTTGCAAAAATCAGGACTGAAGCGGAAAAGGCCGCGAGAAGTACCGCCGTGAACGGCGAGGTTAATATTTACGATATATACAATGAAATAAAGAATAAATACCATATTGACGTTGAAAACGCTATCCAAACGGAAATTGATGCAGAATTTGACCTGTGTTATGGAAATGAATATATAAAAACCATATTTAATATTTTAAAATATAATCAAAAAGAAATTATTGCCGTTTCAGACATGTATCTGCCTGAAGACATAATTAAAAAGTTGCTTAAAAAGTGCGGTTTCAAAGGTTTTTCCCGTGTGTATGTTTCATGTGATTACCGCAGAAGTAAAGCAACTGGAAAACTTTACAGATTTATTAACAAAGACTTCGTGAAACATAAAAGCGTTTTTCATATAGGAGATGATTATACTGCTGATTGCATTAACGCCAGGAAAACGGGGTGGACGGCCTACCATTATCCGCAATGTCGCGCGATAAGCAAAACTTTCAGACCTGATAATAAGACAAAATCCATAGCGTCCTCAGTTTACAGAGGGATAGTTGCAAACAAAATACACAACGGGACGGCTCTTATTCACCCTTTTGACAAATACTACGAATACGGTTTTATTTACGGCGGAATAATTACGTGTGGATTCCTGGATTACCTGGATGATTTATGCAAAAGCAAAAATATTGACAAGATACTTTTTCTGGAGCGTGGCGGGGAAACGCTAAGCAGTCTTTACCGTAAACATTACAATACCGTGAAATGTGAATATGTTCTTTGGTCGCGCGCTCTGGGGAATGCTTTAACGCTGGAAGACGGGATACCAAACCACAGCGCGGAATTGTATTACCGACCGTTTATTAAGGGCGTAAATAATATTTGCGTTGTGGATATGGATTTAAGCGGGCTGGATATTATTTGTTTTGAAAAATACATAACGGAAAAATTAAATTATAATGGCACTGTTACCAGAGCAACGATATATGCTTATAATAAAGATTCAACAGCGCTTCTTACAAAAATGCTATTTGCATCCGAATATCCGTCAATTTTATCTTTTATAAATGATAAGAACGAAACGGGATTTGAATTTCTTTTTGAAACAAACGTTGTAGAAAATCAAAAAGCTGTAAAAAATATTCAAAAAGGCATTAAAGATTATGCTGATATTTACTATAAAATATTTGAAAAATACAGGGAATATATTAACATTTCATCAACAGACGCGTATTTGCCATTGAATCATTTTGGCGAGAATAAAAAATGGGTTGAAACAATACAGAAACCCGGATTGGGAAATAACTAATGGACATGTACCATGCGCTCACTTATTACCATTTAGTTAATTGCATACTGCACAAAATAATTGTGAACACAAATGAGAGCGTGTTGTTTGTTACAAACCTTACAGTTGATTATCAGAATATTAAGAAAAAACTGGAAAAAGAAAATATTTTTAAAAAAGTATTCATATTTGACGAAAAGAAAACAAGAGCATTACATAGGAAGTACGACCTTTCAAAAGAAAATGAAATCATGCGTTATGTAAAAGAACATAATAGCGAAGTAAAAGAAAATATGCCCGTTAATATTGAGGGATGTGATAATTTATTTATATGTGCCGACCATTTTTCCGTCGGTATATACATAAATGCAAATAAATTGAAATATAGTTTTTTTGAAGATGGAAGCGGGCAGCAAAGCCGTAGGGAAACTACTGTTGATCATTCAATTAAGCTTTTAGAACCGAATATATATCATATTGTCAAGGCTTGGGGATTATGTGGCGAAAATGACAATGTTAAAACCCAGTATGTTGACATGGAGTCACAAATAAATGGCTGGCATAGTGAAAAAGCTGTTGATTTTCCAGTAGGCAAACTGCTCAAAAAATTAACAAAAAAGCAGATTGACATGTTTAAAAGGATTTTTGATATAAAATCGGAAGATATTAATTGTGAAAATAAAGTCATTTTCCTGCCTCAGCACAATGTCAATCTTAATGTTTTTACAATTGACGCGCAACTGCGTCAAAGCTCATTGCTGGTCGATTATTTTGCTGAAAACGAACGGCTTGTTATAAAGCCGCCTCCTAATGATGATTTTACAGATTATAGCAAAGTATTTTACGATGCGGAAATAATTGATCGTAAATTTCCGGCGGAATTGATGTTTTTTATTACTGATGGAAAGTTTGCTAAAGGGATCACGGCATGGAGTACATCAATTAATTCCCTTGGAAATATGTTTCATGAAAAGATTATATTTTCCGCAGACATAGATAAAAAATTTATTGATATCCACAGATATTATTTAACGGGCAGGATATTAAGGGATATTAACACGGTAAATATTTATTGCATGGGAGTTGATATTCCCCTTATTAAACAAATTATGAAAATCCACAATTTGACAGGTGTTAATATTGAGGTAATTAATAATCCCGATGAGACCAAAAAGTTCGGAAAGTCATATGATTTCAGCAATGGTGTTTGTGTAATTGATGATTTAACTGCAAATCGCCATGATTGCGAAACAGAAAATTTTTACAGAGAGTTTGCGTTGCGTTTCAGTTGCGCGGTTTTTATTAATTCAAAAGATGATTACTTTTTCTTTAGTGGGAAAAATTATGAAATATTTGAAAATCTTTATATGTTCAATATAAAAAAAGAATTGATGTATGAACCATATAGCGGCAATTCAATTAATTTAGATGATGAAAACATGTGGGTATTTATGGAAAACAAAGAAAACCTTGAAAAAATATCGGGTATTGAATATATAAAAAAACTAAAATATTCGCAAATGATAACATATGCCAATGTTGCTGATGAAAAGTATGAACTTCCATCAAAAAATGAAGTTTATAGAAACATCAAAATGCTGGAAGGAATATTAAGAGCTACAGAGAGCAGGCTTTTATATGAATTGAAAAAGAACGAAACATTGAGGATAGCCGAGGTTGCGAGCACCGCGCAACGTGCAGGGGCGGTTCGCGAACCGCCCTCGCTCGCCCAGGTAATTAATCATCGTTTCCTTGACAATCGGGGTGAATGAAGTAATTAAGGAGGTGTCTGCGTGAGCAAGAACCATACAATATTTGATGATTTGTTTATTTTTGAAATGGCAAATAGCCATCAGGGAAGTTTAGAACATGGACTTAACATAATTGAACAAATGGGGCGTATAGCGAGAAAATATAAGATTAAAGCGGCGGTGAAACTGCAATATCGCAATTTAGATACATTTGTGCATCCGGATTTTCAAACAAAAGAGGATGTTAAGCATATTCCGAGATTTATGAGTACGAAGTTGGAATACGCGCAATTTAGCCAGATGGTGTCGGCAATTAAAGAAGAAGGCATGATTGCGATAAGCACGCCGTTCGACGAAGATGGTGTTGACTGGTGCATGGATCACGGCATGGATATTATTAAGGTTGCAAGTTGCAGCGCGCTTGATTGGCCGTTGCTTGAGAAAATTGCAAAAACCAGAAAACCGGTTATCGTATCAACTGGCGGGAAAACGTTGTCGGATATTGACAAGCTATATAATTTTTTCACCCATAAAGGATGTCAAATTGCGTTTCTGCATTGCGTGGCGGTGTATCCGGCACCGGTGGAAGCACTTCAGCTTGATTTTATTGATAAGATGAATAAACGGTATCCCGATGTAGTGATTGGATATTCCGGACATGAAGACCCGAACGATACGACAATACCAATGCTTGCGATAGCCAAAGGAGCTTGCGTTCTTGAGCGTCATGTCGGAATCCCGACGGATACGATTACGCTCAATGCCTATTCCATGAATCCAGAGCAGGCGGATAAATGGATAGAAGCGTCGGTAAAGACAAAAGCGATTTGTTCTTTAAGTAATAACGAAAAATACATCAGCCAGGAGGAAATTGACTCTCTGAGATCTCTGATGCGTGGAGTTTATGTGAATAAGACGATCAAGCAAGGCTACGAACTCCACAAAGAAGATGTATTTTTTGCTATGCCATGCCAAGACAAGCAGATGACGAGCGGAGAATTTTATGACGGCTTAATTGCAAGCCGTGATTATGAGGCAAATCAGCCGCTTTATGAAAAGAAAAAAATTACACCGGTAAATTTAGCAAGAAGCGTCGTGCATGACGCAAAAGGTATGTTATTTGAAGCGGGGATTGCATTAGGTAAAGATTTTGAAGTAGAATTGTCCCATCATTATGGAATGCAGCATTTCAGGCAGGTGGGCGCAATTATCATTAACATAATCAATCGGGAATATTGTAAAAAACTCATTATTGTATTGCCGGGTCAACAGCACCCTACCCATTACCATACGGTAAAAGAAGAAACTTTCCAATTGCTTTATGGGGATTTAGTTCTTACGATTAAAGGACAGGAAAAAACATTAAAACCTGGGGATATCCAAACGGTATTCCGCGAGGAAAAGCATTCGTTTTCTTCTATTGAGGGAGCCATTTTTGAAGAAATATCCACGACGCACGTTAGGAACGACTCTCATTACGACGACGAGAAAATTAGCGAGCTAGACCCGATGGAACGAAAAACGGTATTAAAGAAATGGTAAATCGGGTATAAGCATATGAAGGTTTTGGCGGTTATTCCGGCAAGAAGCGGTTCAAAGAGCATTGCGCATAAAAACATCAGGGAAATAAACGGAAAGCCGATGATTGCATATTCCATTGAACACGCGGTAAGTTCCAAATGGATTAATCGTATCATCGTAAGTACGGATAGCGAGGAATACGCGAATATAGCGAAGTCATATGGGGCGGAAATTCCGTTTCTACGGCCGCTCCAATACGCGCAGGATCATTCCCTGGATTTTGATGTATTTTGGCATGTACTGACAACTCTTCAAGCTACGGAAAAATACCTGCCTGATATAGTTGTTCAGTTGCGTCCAACATATCCGATTCGTAATGTATCCGACATTGACAATATGATTATGCTTTTATTGCGGAATGAAAAAGTGGATTCAGTAAGGAGCATTTCAAAAGCTAAAGAGATTCCTTATAAGATGTGGCATAAACATCATGACGGAAGCCTTTCTCCATTAATGAAGGACATTCCCGAATGTTACAATATGCCCAGGCAGGACTTGCCGGAAGTATACTACCAAAACGCCTGCATAGACGTGTTTCGCCCTCAAGTCATATTAGAAAAAAAATCAATGTCGGGTGATTATATCCTTGGTTATGAAATGGACGAAAACTATGACATTGATACGGAAGAAGATTTCAAAAGAGTCTTGGAACAAATCTAATGGAACAATATGAGCTGTTACAGCACACCTATTACCAAAAGGAGTCTATAGTTATGTCCGAAACTTCACAAACCGCTTTTGCATCGGCTACCAAGCGATATGGTAAGGATACTGATATGTGTTCTTTGGGAAGGTCGATAGACTGGCGTCACAAAACTCGTGATTTTTTGATGTCGGAAACCCGACGTGTTAATGGTTATATGGAGACATTGACATCTTGTCCAATATGTTCGGCGGCAGACCATAAATCGTTTGGCAAGTTCTTCGGCCTTCGATATGTCACGTGTACAGAATGCGGTCATCTTTTCGGGTTAGACCAGCTCAATGATGAAGGGCTAAGACTTCTCTACAGTTCGAGTAACTCTGCCTACACTCACGTCTATTTCGACGAGAATCAGTTTCAAAAACGCGTTGAAGCGATTGCCCGCCCCAAAGCCAGCTTTGTTTATGAGTACTTGAAACCCGAGCCAGGAAAAATCTGGCTGGATGTTGGTTCTTCGGTCGGCGAACTGTTGACAGTGGTAACACAGATGGGTTGGTCGGCAAAGGGTGTCGAAACCGACCCAACGGCTGTGGCTTTTGCGAAGGCAGCGGGCTTGAGTGTCACGGAGTGTTGTCTCACGAAAGATAATGTAATGGAACATTTGCGAAATGTTCAAGTCGTTTCCTTGCTGAATGTACTTGAACACTTAAAGAATCCTTTTGACTTGCTGTCTGCTATTGCGGGGGGATTGGAAGAGAATGCCTGGATTCTAATCGAAGTTCCGCGTCATCCTTCTCTGACAAGTTTCGCAATGAGAGCGATGCCCGAAAATAGTGTGCGGCATATTATGTTCCATCACTTGCATTTGTTTTCTGAAAAGTCGTTGGAATTTGTTTTAAACAACGCCGGATTTGATGCAAAGGCTGTATGGTATTTCGGACAAGATTATTTTGAAACGTTATCCATCCTTCACATGACGCATCCTTGTGAGATTCCCACTTCTCTTCTCGAATCGGTAGGGCATGTACAACGTACGATTGATATGTGCGGGCTCAGTGATGCCATGCTTGTTTTGGCTCAACGTAATATAGTGACCTGATATCAATACAATTAAGTACTAGCGAAGTGCGCCAAATTTACGGGAATAAAATACAATTCTTTGAACCGCGAAACCGTTTGAATGATAAAAATGCATTCTAAAAGGGAAATAACGATGTCCGGCAATGTTACGAGTAGGTTGTATCGACAACAAAGTGAACCATATATGAAAACTTTTGATAGTCATTTGCTCGGGAAGGGCATTGAACATTCATCGGGTATTTGTCATGTTTTTAATGTACATAGTCACATTACCTATCTGGTTTCACTCGCCGTCATTGCCGAGAAACAGCTTGATCCTTCTGATTGTGTTTTCTTACAAACACGAGACTATTCAATTCCGGATAACCACCTCAATTTTAAAGTTTATGATCTTATTTTTCCTCTTAGTGATCTAAGTGTTTATTACAATGAAAATACGCCGGAGTTATGCCAGCAAAACATGGATACATTAAGATCTTTTGTCTCGAAAATGACGGAAGATCGCCCCTTTCATTTGTATTTACCGTGTACGCACATGTTTCATGCGATTATACTTCTTTCCTACGATGACTGTATTGCGTACAGTTTGATAGAGGAAGGATTGCAGGTTTATCTAAGTAGTGCGGAATCACAGGTTTATCAATTTTTCACAAAGAAAACACTGTCTGATGATATACTTGAAAAATGCAATTCACAGCGATTGCGATATCTCGGCGTACAACGTCCATTTTGTTTGTTTCGTCATGAAAAATTTGACCATGCTTATTGTGTGGATTCAAAAGCATTTCCATTTATTTCGAAAAAAATCGTACTAGAAAATCCGTTTCGTGAAGATGTTTATCCAGATTGTGAGAATACAGATGCTATTTTGGTTTTGGGTAATGAACAGGCCGTGGCAAATTTGGACATGAAGCCTTTTTTGGAATCGTTAAAAATTTTAGTTGAATATGATTTTAAGATTCGCGGTTTCAAAAAAGTTCTCTACAGAACGAAAGAAGTTGCGAACAAAACTGCGAACCTGAATGCAATTCATCGCTTTTTTCACTCTTATCAAGAACCAAAATTTGTTCACATGGATTCGAATAGCGTTGTTGAAAATATTATCAACAAATACAAACTTCCCGTTTATTCCACGATCTGTAGCGTTACTCATTATGCTACACTAGTGGGAGCAGTGTCGAGATCATTCGCTCCACTTTATGAAGAACTGGATTCCAATGTTCAAAGAATTACAAGTTGGGCAGAATACAAAACAACTCTTGCAAATTATTGTGAAATGTATGATAAAAAAACTCTTAACTGTGAATACCCGACTGTTTTTCGGAAAGCACCTGATAACAATTACAAAGGTGTTGTACATGTTTGTATTGCTTGCGACGACACTTATCTGCCACACGCCTGTGCATTAATCGCTTCCATTGTAGAGGCGTCAAAACGTGGGATAACATATCATTTTCATATCATTCAAGATGGTAATTATAAAACAGAATCGATAAAGAAATTCCAAAAATTTCATCATAAATATAAGTTTAATTATAATTTTTATACAATTACAAATAAACTTATAAATGATTTTAAGTTGAACATAAACTACATTTCAAAGGCGACATATTATCGTTTTTTTATCGCATCATTGTTACCACAATCAATCGACAAGATATTGTATCTTGATTGCGACATGATTGCAACAACATGTCTTTCGGAACTTTATGGAATTGATCTTGGCGATCATTACGCCGGTGTGGTTTTTCAGCAACAAAAACGATGGTGCGTTATGCACCCTACGCCGTATTTCAACGCGGGTCTTCTTCTCTTGAATTTAAAAAAAATGAGGTCGGATGATATAGAAAACAAATTTTTTGAATTTGAACGTGTCAATAAAAAACAACTGGAAGCACAAGACCAGTGCGTTTTAAACGGTGTATTTAAAGGTAATGTTTTGTGGTTGCCATTGAAATGGAACATGATGATAGTTTTAGACACATATTACGACCGTTTTATCAAAAACGGGGCATTAAATTACTTTTCCGATGTCGAATTAAATGATTTTAGAAAGAATCCGGGAATCATTCATTATTATTGCGACAAAAAACCTTGGAATACTTATTCAGAATATGCTCATTTATATTGGAAATGGGCTGCAAAAACACCTTTTTATGATCCTCATCTACATGGCAAAATTATGGAAATTAATGTCGATGCTTTTAAGACAACATCCTCACCAATACAAAAGATTTCCGCTTCTCTTCTAAAAAAAGCGAGTAATTCTATGAAAAGCATTATAAGTTTTTCTTTCCGTCTTTCGTTCAAATTTGTGAAGAAGACTGTGAAATCTGTTCTGCGACCGTTCAAGCCTTATGTACAAAAGATAGTAAACGTAGCTTGTACCCATCAAATACAATTGTTGGAACGTTCTCTGCTTGAACAACGAAAGTGTTTACAAAAAATAGACAGAATTCAAAAATCCAACGATTCGCTTATTAAAAGCATTGCGGGAATAAAATTGCAAATAGAAAAACTTGCGAAAACGAACCACGACGACATTCTTGGCGCTATAAACAGTGTCAGGGATGAACAACTACAAATGCATCAATCAGTCGGCGATTCACTCGCTAAATATGACTATGATGTGACGGAAGAATTGAAGAAGTTGGAGCAACGGCAATCGGTGGCGCTGGCCGATAAATTCGAGGAACTTAAAAAAGAGGTTCTGGACAGAAAAGAGCAGGAATTCGCATCCCGCCTTATCGAAACGGAAAAACGTTTTGAATTGGAGAAGAAATCCCTTATTGAAAAGACGACCGTTGAAATTCGCAATGCTAAAGACAAGGAATTTGCCGAAAAACTCGAGATTGAAACAAAATCGTATTTTAAAACCCAGATAAAAAAAGTATTTCCGTCCATGACGAACAACATGTGGTCTCCTTATGTGAAGCGCCAGGAAAAGCCTTTCACACTGATTGTAGGGTGTTCGTTTTCCGGAACAAGTATTATGCAAACCGTTTTGCAGCAGCACCCAGATATTTATTCTTTTCGGACGAATGCCATTACCGGTTTGGACGAACCCGTTGGAGAATCATGTCTTTTCGACCCCCGACGGAACAACTGTCTTTCCGACAATGATATTGTCGTAAAATTGGAGGAAGTTGTTGTCAAGGCAACCGGTTATAGAACTGTTTTGGAAAAAACGCCGGATAATCTGTTCCACCTCGGTCGAATCAATCTGTTTCTTACGAATACCAAATACATTTGCATGGTTCGGGATGGTAGGGATGTCATCGCCTCATTCCTAAACCTCGATGGTCCAACGACAAAAAATTGTTTATATAGAATTAAATACTGGTTGGCATGTATCGACCACATGGAAAAATACATAAGCATCGCCAACAACATGAAAATGGTTCGCCTTGAGGATTTTACAATCGATCCACATACTACGATTCACAGCATCCTGGAGTTTGCAAATCTCAACCATTCACCGGAAATCGTCGACTATATGCTCAGATACCATGAGCGGATACCAAACGCCATTCACATTCCAAAGGAAAGGATCATGACCGGCTCAATCAAGGAAGGTGATCGAGTGTCAAGAATTTTCTCGGTGCGAGATATTCAGACGAAGCAACCGGTCTACAAAGACACCTCTCATTGGCGTCAGGATATTCCCGTCGAATTGTGGCCTTTTGTTTATGAAAAGATCGGTTCGACGCTTGAACGGCTCGGCTACGTTGACAACGCGGAACAATCGCTTAATGAAGAATTAGAAAAACACAGCGCCTGTAATGCCAACTCTATTGTTAATAATCTTTAAAGGTAAGTAAAATGACATTATTAACATTTGCAATATCCCGTTACGAAAAATATAATTTCCTGCTTGCGGAGTTAATAAAGCGTGATTTCAAGAAAAAATACAAACGCACGATACTAGTCCTTGTACAAGGGCTAGTATGCCGTTTTATTAATAAATGAACGCCCTTGATTTAATGAAACGATGTACTTCGGTATAAAACTCGAATACGCTATAAACATTAGAATTGATGATTAACTGATGAACAAAGGTGACGATATGAAAACGGAAATGAAGATTGCATTCATTGGGGCTCAAGATATGAGATATTATCATGAAAATGAATTAGCGTGCGCGGCAAATTTACCGATGCATCCGCAGTATTCATTTGAGATGTTACGTCCATATTTCAATTTAGTAAGTAATGCAGGAAATATGGTGCATGCTGAAGCACCGCAAAAACTATTTTTATACGACTTAAAAAATTCTGCCAACATCAGGATAACGCAATTAAATGATTTTTTAAGTAAGAATGGCAAAACAACATTAAGAAATTATATGTCGCAAAAGTTCGATTGTTGTATAGTAAGTATGGCAAACTTTATTAAACTGAAATCAAAACTCGAGTCATACTCTAAAATTTTCGAAGAGATAGATATACCAATTTATGTATTCGGGGCTGGGATACAGACAAGATTACCTAACAGGCTTGATATTCTAGAGATACATACACAACGTTTGCTTCAGGTATTTAATGAGAAGGCAAAACTTTTTGGAACTCGTGGAGAAAGAACTTCCGAATGGCTTAACTCAGTTGGTTTGAAAAACTCAAAACCAATTGGCTGTCCAAGTATGTATGTATATCCAGAAAAAATATTATCATTACCACCTATATTCTACAATAAAAAATTAAAAATATTAACAGCTGGTCACTTTACACAAGCAAATATGACCAGAGAAAATCAACGATATAGAATTATTAATTTACTAGAACTTTTATGTGGACAAAATGCTTCATATGTTTTTCAAGATGAAATTTTTTATTTTGAAGATGCGTTCAAAGCTAATTTAATATATGATAGTACTATGCAGACAATTATGCCAAATGCCATAAATGATTATATTTTGGGAAGGCTAACTGTAGATCCAAAAATAAATAGATATTATTTTTTTCATGAAATTGGAACATGGCGGTATGCCGCATCACAACATGATGTGTATATAGGTGATAGAATACATTGTGGAATACTTGCAATGCAAGCAGGCGTCCCCGCCATTATATTATTCGATGATGCTAGGGTTGCTGAAATTACTGATTTTTATTCTATTCCATCTATACATATAAAGAAAATTAGAAATCACACTTTAGCAAGCTTGACAGCAAAATATTTAAATCCGAATAAGCTTGAGGAATTTAAGAAAAATTTCTTGAGTAGGTATAAAATTTTTAAAAATACAGTGCTCGAATCCGGTCTAAATTTACATAGTAATATTTACAAAATAAATATTGCTACCCATAGTGATAAGACAGAATTGCAAATTTATACTAATACACAATATGATAGATATCCTGATATATTTGGATATCTATCATTATTGCTTAGCGGGAAAGGCAAAATAATGTCATTTGGATGTTCGTATGGATATGAAATATATACACTTGCACAAAAATATTTTCACGATTCAGAGTTTCATGGAGTCGATATAAACAATGACGTGTTATGTCAAGCATATTTTTTGAATATTAGACATAATACAACTGAAACTTTTTTTCATTTAGGACTAAATTCTCCGTCACTTGATGGACATGCATTTGATTGTATTTTTGCAATGTCTGTTTTATGTAAGTGGCCGGAAACAAGAGATAAATTGAATATTTCTGATATTTTCAGTTTTAACACATTCAATGACATTTTATTTGAGCTTGATAAAAAACTAAAAATTGGAGGTTATATTGTAATATACAATGCGAATTATATATTTGAAGAATCAAATATATATTACAAATATACTCCAATTGAATGCCAGAATTTTGACTCTGGTTTTGTACAAAAATATGATTGCGACGGTAATCGACATAAAGATATAATAAATCATGTTATATTTCGAAAAAACATGTAACTAATAGAACGATGAAGATGAGATTAACGATATCGTATTGGTTGTTAATCGTATAGTTGAAGAACAGGATAGAAAAAGAAAAAAATCAAGGAAAACTTGTAAAATTAACTCTACTGTTATAATATTTTAGGTAAGCAAAATGACATTATTAACATTTGCAATATCCCGTTGGGAAAAATATAATTTCCTGCTTGCGGAGTTAATAAAGCGTGATTTCAAGAAAAAATACAAACGCACGATACTCGGCATATTATGGAGCTTGTTGCATCCATTACTAAGCCTGCTTGTAATGACTATTATATTTGTACATTTTTTTGCTAATAGAACTCAAAATTTTACTATATACATATTTGCCGGCCAGCTTGTTTTTGGTTTTTTCAGTGAATCTACAAACGGCAGCATGTCGTCTCTTATGGGTAATTCCGGTCTTATCACAGCAATCAAAGTGCCAAAATACCTTTTTTTGTTTTCAAAAAACGCGTCTTCAGTTATAGAATTTTTTATAACTTTGCTTGCTTTCTTTGTTTTTGTAGCAATGGCGAGTATACCTTTTAGTCTAAATTTTTTTATGTTGCTATATCCTATTATTACACTTATGGTTTTTAATATAGGCGTGGGCCTTATATTGTCGGCATTTTATGTTTTTTTTAAGGATACACAGTACCTCTATAGCGTTTTTACACGCATGGTCATGTTCCTGTCAGCTATTTTTTATCCTATAGATACTTTTCCACAAAGAATACAGCAGCTTTTTTTCCTGAATCCTGTTTTTGTACATATACAATACTTCAGACTTGTAGTGCTGAATGGCACGACACCCTCTATCAATTTGCATTTGATATTGGGCTTATATGCACTGACGGCGCTGGCGATTGGAAGCTATATTTACAAAAGATACAATTACAAATTTGTTTATTATATGTAAGGATCAGACGATATAAATGAAAGTGGAAACAAAAGATTTAGCCATACGCTATATTATTGGCGATTATAAAGATATCAGTTTTAAGGACTATATCATACAAAAGATACACGGCGCGTACAAAGCAAAAGAACTTTGGGCGGTAAATGGTGTGAGCTTTGAACTGAACCAGGGGGATTTTCTTGGCATAGTTGGTGTAAATGGTTCTGGAAAATCCACCTTGCTCAAGGCTGTTTCCGGAATTATTCAACCAACTCGCGGCAGACTGGCAGTTGATGGAAAACTGGTGGCTTTGCTGGGACTGGGCGCGGGTTTTGACGGCGATATGACAACAAAGGAAAATACCTATCTGCGCGGCGCGTTGTTGGGCTATACAAGAAAATTTATGAACGAGGCATACGATAGCATAATAAGGTTTGCGGAACTTGCGGATTTTCAGGATTACCCGTTAAAGCAGCTTTCCTCTGGCATGAAGGCCAGGCTCGCCTTTTCCATAGCTTGCCTTATCAGCCCGGAGATACTGATACTGGATGAGGTGTTGTCTGTAGGCGATGGCGCTTTTAGGAAAAAGTGTGAGGTAAAAATGAAAGATATAATAAACAACGGCGCCATAACTCTTTTTGTATCTCATTCCATGTCTCAGACAAAGAAATTATGCAACAAAGTGCTTTGGCTTGATAAAGGAAAACAGATGGCTTTTGGTGATACAGAGGAAGTTTGCGCCATGTACGAACAATTTCTTGAAAAAAAATGAGAGATTTGCGAGCGGCGGATCATTTTGTCAATTCTCTGATAATCATCCGGCAACCTTATCATAGATGTTAGCAGGCTGATTAGAAATTTGCGGTTACGTTCGTCAGCAAAAAAAGTTGAAAACGACATTACTTTTGACCGGCAGAAATGCTTTGTTATCCATTGGTACGTCGCTTTTTATATCATAACGGTAGTTTACGGCGTTTAGTAGTGGGCTTTCAGCCAGTATTTATAAAACGCCGACGAGGACGCCCGCGCTCCCAAGTCTACCCGCTTCATGTTTCAGTTACCTCAACGATGGTTCTCGGTGCGTACCAGTTATTTGATAGTTAGATAGTTAGCTTCTGCTTTAGCATCTTCATCGGAATTGCCGTAACACGGGATATGATTTCAATGTTGATGCCTTCCGCGAACATGGCGCGCGCAACCTCGAACTTCCTTTCCTTGCGGTATTCTTCTAGGCCTTCCTTGAAACCTTCCTCGAACCATACTACTTTTGCGTCTTCCAGATTGAATTCGGTGAAAAGCATGTTGCGTACCAGTTATTTAATAGTTAGCTTCTGCTTTAGCATCTTCATCGGAATCGCCGTAACGCGGGATATGATTTTAATGTTGATGCCTTCCGCAAACATGGCGTGTGCAGCCTCGAGCTTGCCTTCCTCGCGGCCTTCTTCGCGGCCTTCCTCGCGGCCTTCTTCGCGGCCTTCCTCGCGGCCTTCCACGCGGCCTTCTTCGCGGCCTTCCTCGCGGCCTTCTTCGCGGCCTTCCTCGCGGCCTTCCTCGAAGCCTTCCTCGAACCATACTACTTTTGCGTCTTCCAGATTGAATTCTGTGAAAAGCATGTTGCGTACCTCCGAGCTGTTATTTCTTAGATAGTCTACAAGAATCCCTTTTTCCACGCAGTAATTTATGGCGTCCGTTATCGCGTCTTCCAACGTTTGCCCCGCTTTCCAGCGATTCTGAACCTGCCCGATGAACGCGGCGTAACTATGCAAAATTTCGCACTTTTCGAGAATATTTTTGTTGTGTCCCTGGTTTATATTGATTACGCGGACTGTCAATTCAAGCGCAGGTAGTGACAAGGTATGCCTTATTTCTGTTGCTCCAGGAATATCGACTTTGAATGCGTCGGAAAGCTTAAGCGTTTTTTCATCCGGGTAATCGTCAACGCCGTTATACAAAACGTAGAACTCAGGCTTCGGTATCGTGAATAACTTTGAGCGATAAACCGCCCGATTGTCGATAATTTTCTCGTATATACGCCCGATGTACATAAGGGCGCGCAGGGGCATGTTCTCGTTGACCGTGGACTGGTGTTCGATGAGTACAACCAGTCTGTCCCCGATTGTAAACGATATATCGTTCAGCCGATCCATGAACAGGGCGTTCTCCAGAGTCGTGAAACGCAAACTGTCGTCAAGCGTGAAGCGGCTGTCTGTCAGCGCGTTATACAGATCAAGCGCCGCCGCTTCATTTTGAAACAGGTCCTTGAACACGCTGTTTTTATATCCCCGGTTAGGTTTGCCCATAAAGGTTTTCCGTATTTCCGCGCTTTTGAATTACCGCATTCCTTTGCTCACAAATACAATTTTACCCTGAAATTTTGAAAATTATTATGTTTTTTTGGTGCGCGACATAAAAGTTCCAACCATGGGAGCGCGGGCGTCCCGCCTACGGAAAGCAACGAGTTTAATAAATGCTTCATATATTTCTTCGTACATTTTTAAAAATAACGGCATTTTATGCCTACGTTGATTTCCGCAGGCGAGACGCCCGCGCTCCCAGGGCCGGCGCTCCCATGGCTGGAACTTTTTTGGTGCGCGACGTAAAATATGCGCCAGATATGACGAGGACGCCTGCGCTGCGCCCACGTTATTAAATCGCTTGCCGTTTTACCGATAGCGGCCCTAATATTATTTTAAACAGGCCGCGTGCTGTTTTCGCAGTCCAAAGCGCCGCGGACCAGAGATAAAGATAACAGGGAAAACCGCGAGTCCTCAGGAATAACTGAATCATTGCGGAGGATGAATAATGATAAAAGCCTATCGCGTCTTCAATCACGGGGCGCAGTTTTTTCCTTTCCATTTTTTTGCAAAGACAGTACCTGCTGAGGCTGTAGAATGATTCCCGTATCAAACGATACGCAAGGGTTTTCCCGTAATCTTCGGCTATGTATTTTTGAACACTGCCCGCTACAATCGCGTTAACATCGGCTACCCTCACAGCCAGGGCGTTACGTGTAATGCTCCCGCGCCTGTTATAGTAGTAACCGTAAAACGGATCGTCTAAAAAAGCTATGCTGTCGGCGGCGCGTAATACTCTTGGCGACCATTCCATGTCTTCACATATGATGCCGGGAGTAAAAAACAGATCGTGCCGCAACAGAAAATCGCGCCTGCATACATAACGCCAGGCGTGCCAAACACTGTCTAATATCTCTGAATAGATATATTTTCTTGCTTCCGCCGCCGAATTTATTGTTGGGAAAGAATACGTAGGCCAAATATTCCGGCCTTTTTCCTGCATAATGACGTATTTACCCATCAAAACATCCGGTTTTTCGACTGACAGATATGCTTTCATTTTCGTAAAACCGTCTTTAAACAAAATATCATCACTATCCAAAAACACTATGTATTCGCAGACGGATGCTTCTATGCCGCGGTTGCGCGCGATGGAAAGCCCCTGGTTTTCCTGTTTAATTATGAGGGAGTTCGCGTGACCGCCGAGATGCCGACGACAAATCTCATACGAATTGTCAGTGCTGCCGTCGTCTATAACAATGATTTGCACATTGCCAAGGTCATGTTGTAGCAAATGCTCCAGCCGGGCGGCCAGGTAATCCTCAGCGTTGTATACAGGTATGACAATTGAAATCATTTAGAGGACAGTATTACGATAATAAAACTTAAACAAACATTCCTTTACGTCAATATTCCTTTGCTCACAAATACAATTTTACCCTGAAATTTTGAAAATTATTATGTTTTTTTGGTGCGCGACATAAAAGTTACAACCATGGGAGACATGGGAGCGCCGGCCCTGGGAGCGCAGGCGTCCCGTCTGCGGAAAGCAACTAGTTTAATAAATGCTTCATATATTTCTTCGTACATTTTTAAAAATAACGGTATTTTATGCCTACGTTGATTTCCGCAGGTGAGACGCCCGCGCTCCCAGTGCCGGCGCTCCCATGTCTGGAACTTTTATGTCGGGCGCGCAATCGTCAATGCCGTTTTGCAATTACCTCAAATATAATGCTATTATCATGATTTAACCATAATATGGCTATTTTAAACTTATTTAAGAAAAAAAATGTTGAGGCTGCAAAAAGCGCGCAGCAAAGCGATTCGCCTGCGCCGCCAATTAACCAGCGCCTCCTTGATGAGCGCCTGGCGGAAATAATTGAGCGTTTGCGCAGAATTGAAAGCAGGCAGAAAGAAACAAGCCTTCAAATTGAGGAAATCGACGGTTTTTTGCAGGGCGGCGGCAATGAATCCGCCCTTGTCGATGCCATCACCTCGTTTTTAGACATCATTTGGGATTTTTACTGTTTTACCACCAATGATACTGATTCGCCGCTTTCCGAACAGGCGCGGATGATGTGGAACGCGGCCCGAAACGCCGCGGAATCGGCGGGCCTTGAAATAATCGCAGCCGAGCGCGAGCCTCTTGATTTTCTCCGTCATTCGGCGGAAAGCGCGGAGCAGAACAATGACATTCCAAACGGTTACGTTATAAAAACACTGAAATGCGGATATATTTACAGGAACGAAATTATTCGACGGGCGGCTGTCGTCGTTAATAAAACCGCCGTACTGATGAATGAAACGCCGATAGCAGAAATTATGTAGAGGAATTCACAAATGAAAGCAGGAATAGATTTCGGCACATCGACTTCGGAAATAGCCTTTGTTGACGATAACGGCAAAATTACAATCATTCCCAACCATATA
>Ga0082212_10003937_pt1 | contig 20837 bp, 21 predicted proteins | sample TergutNt197P3_FD_71548 | JGI IMG/M metagenome (GOLD analysis project Ga0082212, IMG submission 71548) | Neocapritermes taracua P3 segment gut microbial communities from Petit-Saut dam, French Guiana - Nt197 P3 | ecosystem: Host-associated > Arthropoda: Insects > Digestive system > Gut ... | reverse complement strand
ACAAAACCCCGCCGAATGTCGAAAACGCGAAAGCGCATAAACCCAAAAATATAATAAGCAAAGTGTCGGCGGCTAAAAAACTCATTGCTTTCGCCGTTCCCCCGACCGATACTCCCAAGAATACAACTACAACATTCATTAATCCGTTTTGGACTGTTTTGGATAGCCTTTCGACAACACCCGAAACTCTCAAAAGATTGCCAAGCATTAACGCGCCGATAAGAGAAGATGCAGGGGGAACTATCGCGCATACTATCAAAGTAACGATTATCGGGAAAACGACCTGTTCTACTTTTGATACGGGTCTCAGCGTTTTCATGACTATTTTTCTGTTTTTTTCAGAAGTGAAAGCTTTCATAATCGGCGGCTGTATCAACGGAACGAGAGCCATATAAGAATATGCCGCTATCGCTATCGGCCCGAGATATTCCGGAGCGAGTATTTTCGTTACGAATATCGCCGTAGGGCCGTCAGCCCCGCCGATTATCCCGATTGCCCCTGCGACATGCGAATCAAATCCGGTAATAAACGAACCTAATAATATCGTCCCGATAAACGCCATGAAAATCCCGAACTGCGCCGCTGCGCCGAGAAGCAAACTCTTTGGATTCGCGATAAGCGGCGAAAAATCAGTCATCGCTCCGACTCCAATAAATATCAAAGACGGATATAATCCCGTTTTTACGCCGATATATAATATATCCAGAAGCCCGCCTTTGTTTAAAATATCCATATATTCTATTTTATCTTTTACCATGAACCATTCGCCGTGAAAAAGCTCCGCTCCGGGAAGATTCGTAAGTAACATGCCGAAAGCTATGGGCAAAAGCAATAACGGCTCGAATTGTTTGACTATCGCAAGATAAAATAATAGTCCTATTATTACGTACATAATTAAAGTCTTTATCAAAAATTCGGGATTTTCGGTCAGCGCGCCTATTCCGGTCTGGGTTAAAAAATCCTTGATTATTCCCATTTGTTTATTATTTCACCCTTTCTAAAATTTTTGATTTTCATTCTTAATTTAATGTAATAAGCGTATCTCCGGTATTGACGTTCGCGCCTTTTATTACATTTACAGACGCGACAACGCCGTCTTCTGCCGCCATGATTTCGTTTTCCATTTTCATGGCTTCAAGAACGCATAAAACCGTACCGGATTTTACGGTATCGCCGATGTTTACGTTTACTTTGACGATAACTCCCGGCATCGGGCATTTTATAACCGTTTTGCCTGCCGTTCCCGACGATACGGGTTTTACTTCAGGTTTGGGCGCAGACGGAGTTGGGAGCGGCGCGGCTTTCGGCGTTGATTTAGGAGACGGATTGGGTATCGGTTTAACTGCTGACTGCTCCCCTATTTCTTCGACTTGTACTTCGTATGTTTTTCCATTTACAGTTATTAAAAATTCTTTCATAAAATTAATTTATCCTTTCGATAAAATTATATTTTTTATATTTGTTTCCAGCCGTTTCGTTGTTTGAAAGAAACGACCCTGAATCCCGAAACGGGTTTTTGCACAGACATTGCGATTGCGGCTGTTATGACTGCGATTACTTCTTCGTCCTCTAAATTTTCGGTTTCTTCGTTATTTTCGTTATTTTTATTTTGTAAATACGGGACGTCGGGGACGCCGTCCCCTACTGTAACGTCAGATTTTATAGATTTATCGGATTTATTTGTGAATTTTTTGCTTATATATCCGAATATTTCAAGTATTACCCAAAGCAATATCAAAACGGCAAACACTATCGCCATGCCGACAAGGGCGACTTTACCGCCGAATATTAATCTGTCTAAAAAACTTGGGTCAGAGGGCAAAGTTATCAGGTCATTTAAGAATTTTTCCATATATTCACCTCTCGTAAATTATTAAAACGGCAGTTTGTTATGTTTTTTCGCGGGTCTTATTTCTCTTTTTGACTGCAATAATAAAACCGCCGATGCGAGCATTTGTCTGGTTTGGCTTGGCTCAATGAGCATATCTATACTGCCGTTTGACGCGGCTTCGACCGGAGAAGATTTTTCGGTTTCCCAGATTTCGAGAAGTTCGCGGCGTTTTTCGGCGGGTTCGGGATTTTTCGCAATTTCGTCTCCGTATATTATTTCGACTGCCGTTTCCGCCGGAAGTATCGAGATTTGCGACGTCGGATAAGCCATTACTACGTCAACGTCTAAACCTTTTGAACCCATTATCGTATATGCTGTTCCGTAGGCTTTTCCTATGTTTAAAGTGATTTTCGGGATAGTCGCAGACGCGTATGCCGACGCTAATTTTGCCGCGTATAAACTAAACTGCGAACTTTCCGCTCTGTCCGATATTATCATGCCGTCCGTGTCAACCAAAGTTAACACAGGGATATTAAAATTATCGCAAACATATATAAATCTCGCGGCTTTATCGCACACTCCCGGACAAATCGCTCCGTTTAACTCTTTCGGTTGATTTGCTACAACGCCGACTGTCGTATTTGCCATGCTTATAAATCCGCAGACGATATTTTCCGAATAATCTTCGTAAACTTCATAAAATTTATTATTATCGGCGATTTCTGTTATTACTTGTTTCATGTCATAATTTTCAGTCAGAACTAAATCCAGAAGATTTTCGTTTAATCTGTTTGCATCGTCCTCGCCGTCAAGAGAAATATATACATTTTCGTCGAAATTATTAGACGGGATATATTCTATTAAATCTCTGAGGGACGCGAATAAATTTTCTTCGCCGTCCAAGACTTTCGCGCATTGACCGTTTTTCGCCGCAAAATCGGCGTTGCCGATATTATTGTCAGAACTTTCTGTTTTATTTTTTATGATAAACGGGGAATTTATAAATATTTTACCGTTATTTTTTTCGATAAAGACAAAATCGGCAATCGAGGCTATGACAGCAGCTCCGCCCGCGCATGTCCCGCATATGACAGAATATTGGGGAACAATCCCCGATAAAACCGACGCTTTATTTATAATCGCGCCGTATCCCGATAAAACGTCTATGCCCTCTGTCACGATTACGCCCGACGAATCAAATACAGAAACTACCGGCGCACCGTTTTTTTCCGCCATAGAATAAACCGAGAGTATTTTTTTTACCCCGGCTTCGCTTAACGCTCCCGACATTTTTGAAAAATTCTGCGAATAAGCGAACACAAGCCGTCCGTTTACTGAGCCGTAGCCTGCGACTATCCCCTCGTATTCTGAAATATTAGATTCGTTAAATTCATTGGGTCTTTTTCTGACGAAAGAATTTATTTCGGCAAAAGTCCCTTCGTCAAATATGGCGTTCATTCGGGAAATTGCCGTGCCTTCATAGATTTTTTTGCTTTTTCCCGCGATATAATCAAGCCTTTTTTGCAAATCCATGCGACATTACCTCCAAACTTTTTTTATATTTTATATGTTAATTTTAAAAATAAACAAAAATCCTACCCCATTATAATATATCATATTCGTCAAAATAAAACAAGTCATTTTTATGAATATTTTTTTATTATATTATATTCTTTTACTAAACTTTCAAAATTATAATATTTCCGGTTTGCGGGGCTTGTAGACGGCAAATAAATCGCGGGGATTTTCGTTTTTTCTTCGCAATATTTAGTATATAATTTCGTTGCAGTCATGCCTGTCGTGAAAACTGTTTTAATTTTTGAATTTGCCAGAATCTCAGAAAAATCGTTCACGACGGGATTTTTTATGCTGTTGTCGTCCGCTCCCGATATTTCGCATGAATGCAAAACATCCCAGACTGCGATTTTATTTTTGAGTAAAAATTTCTTTTTATCTTCTATACTATTCGGTAAATCAACTTCAAAAATATTCGCCAGCACACGCCAGAAATTATTTTGCGGGTGTCCATAGAAAAACCCATATTCTCTTGATTTCGGCGACGCCATTGTTCCAAGTATCAATATTTTCGACTGCGAATCGTAAACAGGCTCAAATGGGTGAGTTATTGTTTGAAATTCTTTTTTGTTCATAATAACACCTTATAATAAAATATATTTTATATTATTTCCGACTTTTTTGGTTTTTGTGTATCTATATTGCATGGAGGTAAAATTTTATGGTTGATTTAAAAGATTTTTCAAGTTTGGTCGATTCATATTACGCGAAAATTTTTTATCACTGCGTTAAAATAATAAAAAACAACCACGACTCCGCGGATATTACTCAAAACACTTTTACAAAAGCTTTTATAAATATTAAAAAATTGAAACAGATTGATTCTTTCGGGGCATGGATATTCACGATATGCAACAACGAAATAAAATTGTTTTACAGAAACAGGCAAAAAAATATTTCGAACAGTTTGTATTTTGATATAGAAAAAATATCAAGCAAACCAGACACTATAAAAAAATATGACAGTTTATATTCCGCGATTGATATTCTGGAAGATAAATACAAAAACCTTGTGATTTTGAAATATTTCGCGGAGTTTACTGTAAAAGAAATCGCAACGCTTACAAAAATTAACGAAAAACTTGTCAAGAGCCGTCTTTACGACGCAAGAAAAAAACTTGAAAATCTTTTGTCGAAATCAGAAAAATCAGCCTCATCATTAAATATTTATAATTTAAATCAAGAAAGGAAAAAAGAAATTATGTCAACGGCAAAATTAATAGAATTAGGTATCCATGTTGTGTCGCGTATATCAGTTAATGGGTTGAACGCATTATTAAAATGCGCGAAAAACAACGAAAAATTTTCAAACGATGTTATATCTGAGTTAGCGAAAATAGAGAAAGCAAACGAATTTACGGTAGAATGCGGCGGAAAGTTATCATACGACGAATTTATACAGATTTTAGCCGGCTGTGACTGGGGTGTATTATATGAATTTGAAGATACTCACAGCGTTATGCGCGATGTTGCCGCTTATCTCGGCACAGGTGGATATATAGAATCCGTTGAAACTGTTTTGTATGTGCCGTCTGTTCCGGACACAGTAAACTGGTACAAAAAATATCTCGGCTGGGACGGCGGCGGAGAAGATACAGGTCACGATATAGTTCATGTTTTCAGGAACGAGGGTTATCCATATAGAGGAGGAACGAGTTTTCATTTACGCAGAGCAGATGAAAATCAACCTGTAACAAAATGTTCGTTTTTTATAATTGTAACGAACAGGCAGCTTGAATTAATACGGGAAAAGATAATAAACGCAGGCTGGGACAAAGTTTCGGATATACATGATTCCGGTTTTGGAGCAATACGATTTATAGTCGAAGATTTAAACGGGATTGGATTGGAATTTTTGGAATGGAGAAATTAAAATTCTAAAATAAAAATAATTTACGCGCAGAGGGCGACCGCAAGGGTCGCCCCTATGTTTTTATTTGCTTTTATTCATAAAACTTTCGGCGAAATTTACATCGTCTAACTTTTCACCTGTTTAGAATAATACCATATTTATATTAAAATTATTAATTTTTTATTGCGTTCACAGTTATTTTACAATAAAAATAAATATTTCTCTTGACATATATCGCAAAAAGTGGTAAATTTTATTATGTGATTAGCACTCTTGTATGCCAAGTGCTAACGGGAGGTGAGTTTTTTTGGATTATCTGGAATTAAACGAACGAAAAAAGCAGATATTAAAAGCCGTCGTTGACACTTATATCGAAAAGTGCGAACCGGTAGGCTCGAAATATCTGGTGGATTATTATAATCTCGATTTATCCCCCGCTACTATCAGAAACACTATGAACGAACTTGAACAGCTCGGACTTCTCGAACAGCCTTATACTTCGGCAGGTCGAATCCCGTCAAGCCTCGGTTACAGGATTTACGTTGACAGCCTTATGCAGAGTTACAGGCTTACGTCAAAAGAAATAAAAGAAATTAACGAAAATCTGAATATAAAAATTTCAAGGCTGGATAAAATAATTGAACAAGCCGGAAAACTTATGTCAACGCTGACTTCCCTGATGTCTGTTTCTATGACCCCGAAATCGCCGTCGGTCAGTATCGTAAAAATAGATATAGTATATTTTGATTATAATAATTTTTTACTTGTTATTTTAACTTCTGTGAATATCGTGAAAACCAAACATATATACAGCAAAATCGACGTGAGTTCGGATATTCTGGAGCATTTGAAAAAAGTGCTTAATAAAAATCTCGTGAATATAGACATAAATACAGTTTCTTTGCCCATGATTTTAAGCATGGAAACCATGATGGGTAATTATTCAAATATAATTTCGCCGATATTAAAAGTGATATACGAAGCGATAAGCGAAATAAACGAAGCGCAAATATATATCGACGGAGCGGCTAATTTATTTAACATGCCCGAATATCAGGACGTTGAACGGGCGAAAAGCCTTATACATTTAATCGACAACAAAGATAAACTGCTGAATATTTTTTCACAATCAAAAGAAGATAAATTAAGTATTTATATCGGCGATGAAAATTCTATAACAAGCGACGGGGATTCAAGTTTCATATTCAAGACTTTTTCGCTTGGGGATAAAATCCTCGGAGCTATAGGGGTTATCGGACCAAAACGCATGGATTACTCTAAAATAATAGCCAAGCTCGAATATTTTTCGGGAAATATGGCTGATATTATAAAAAACGAAATCGACGAAAAATCAAATTCTTACACGGCGATAGACGACACAAAATTTATGCAGGGAGGTAAATATAATAATGAATGAAATGAACGACGGCGATTTTGATGAAACTGAAGAAGTGGTTGAAGAAGAAATTGAAAACGAAGATGAACAAATTGAAAAAATAAACGAGAATGAGGATGATGTAAAAGAATCAAACGAAGAACTTGTTAAAAAAGCCGAAGAATATGACGTTTTATATGACAAGTATCTGAGGATAAACGCGGAATATGAAAATTTCAGACGAAGAACGGCAAAAGAAAAAGAAAGTATTTATTCAGAGGCGGTGATAGACGTTTTAATAACGATTCTCCCCGTAATCGACAACGTTGAAAGGGCTTTGCAGTTTTCGGAAAATGCCGGACCTGAAAAAGTTTCTGAGGGAATAAAAATGATATATTCGCAGTTTTTAAACTCTCTCGCTAAATTAGGGGTCGAGGAAATAAAATCTGCCGGTGAATTATTTAATCCGGAAGTACACAACGCAGTTTTCCATGAAGAAGACGAAAATCAGCCCGATAACACAGTAACTGAAGCTTTGCAAAAAGGATATATAAAAGGCGATAAAGTTATCAGACCCGCAATGGTTAAAGTAGTGAATTAATTTAAAATAAAAAATATTATATAATTATACATGGAGGAATATTAATCTTATGGGAAAAATAATAGGCATAGACTTGGGCACGACTAATTCGTGCGTAGCCGTTCTCGAAGGCGGCGAACCTGTAGTCATAACAAATCCGGAAGGGACAAGAACAACACCGTCTGTCGTGGCTTTTTCTAAAACCGGCGAAAGAATGGTCGGTCAGGTCGCGAAAAGACAAGCAATAACCAATCCCGACAGAACTATAGCGTCAATCAAACGCGATATGGGTACAGACCGCAGGGTAAAAATAGACGACAAATCTTATTCTCCGCAGGAAATATCCGCGATGATACTTCAAAAATTAAAATCCGACGCTGAAAATTATCTCGGCGGTACGGTTACTCAGGCTGTTATAACAGTCCCGGCGTATTTTTCAGACGCTCAGAGACAGGCTACAAAAGACGCGGGCAAAATCGCGGGGCTTGACGTTTTGAGAATCATAAACGAACCTACGGCTGCCGCTCTCGCTTACGGTATGGATAAAGACCAGGAGCAAAAAGTCATGATATTTGACCTCGGCGGCGGAACTTTCGACGTTTCATTGCTTGAAATCAGCGACGGGGTTTTCGAAGTTCTGGCGACTGCCGGAAATAACAGGCTCGGCGGCGACGATTTTGACCAGAGAGTTATCGAATGGATAGCCGAAGAATTTAAAAAAGAAAACGGCATTGATTTAAAACAGGATAAAATGGCTTTGCAGAGACTTAAAGAAGCCGCAGAAAAAGCTAAAATAGAACTTTCGGGAGTTGCCGCGACTTCTATCAACCTGCCGTTTATTACGGCTGACGCAAACGGTCCGAAACATTTTGAAACTACCCTCACAAGAGCGAAATTTAACGAACTTACGGCTGATTTAGTCGAAAAAACTATGGGTCCGACAAAACAGGCTTTATCAGACGCAGGGCTTTCGCCAAGTCAAGTCGATAAGATTTTATTGGTCGGCGGTTCGACCCGTATTCCGGCTGTTCAGGACGCTGTGCGTAATTTTATCGGCAAAGAGCCGTTTAAAGGTATCAATCCGGACGAATGCGTCGCGGCGGGAGCTGCCATACAAGCCGGGGTTTTAGGCGGCGAAGTCAAGGATTTATTATTGCTCGATGTTACTCCTCTGTCTCTTGGAATCGAAACTTTGGGGGGCATATTCAACAAATTAATCGAAAGAAATACTACTATACCTGTCAAAAAAAGTCAGGTTTATTCGACTGCGGCAGACGGTCAGACGTCGGTTGAAATTCATGTTTTGCAAGGCGAAAGGGAAATGGCGGCTAATAATACGACATTGGGTAAATTTACCCTCGACGGAATCCCTCCTGCTCCGAGAGGCGTTCCGCAAATCGAAGTCACGTTTGATATTGACGCGAACGGCATAGTAAACGTAAACGCGAAAGATAAAGGCACGGGTAAAGAACAGCACATCACAATCACATCTTCAACAAATATGGATAAGAGCGAAATAGATAAAGCAGTCAAAGACGCTGAAAGATTCGCCGAAGAAGATAAAAAACAAAAAGAAAAAATTGAAACCAAAAACAACGCTGAAAATATAATCTTCCAGTCTGAAAAAACTCTGAACGATTTAGGCGATAAAGTCACAGAAGATGAAAAACAGCCCGTACGTGAAGCAATAGAGAGACTGCGCTTTATCGTAAATTCCGATGATACAGAATCTATAAAAGCCGCAACCGACGAATTACAGAAAAAATTTTACGATATATCCGCGAAATTATATCAGAAAGATAACGTAAATCCTAACGACCAGTCGAATTATCAAGACAACGACGGCGGCGATGATGATGACGGAAATAATTTTGACGATTATGATAACGGCGGCGGAAACGACGAATATGTCGATACGGAATTTAAAAACGAAGAATAAATATTAGATTATATTATATGTAGGGGCGACCCTTGCGGTCGCCCAAGTGAGTATTAATGAAGAAAATTTATATTTTGTGCGGAGGATAAAATGAGAAAAAGAGCAACAGGAATAGTTTTAAGCGGTAATAAAATTATGTTTATGCAACAAATAGTCAATGGCAAGCTATGTCATGTATTTGTTGGCGGCGGTATCGAAGAAAATGAAACTCCCGAACAAGCTGTACTCAGAGAACTTAAAGAAGAAGCCAATGTAGAGGGTAATATTTTATTTGGACCGACAATATACAAAACAGAATATCATATTAACTATGTTTTTATAGTTAATATTAATAGCGACCAAATACCCATACTGGGTTATGACCCAGAACTTCCGAAAGATAATCAAGACCTTAAAGGGATTGTTTTGCGTGATTTAAGTGATAAAGAAGAATTTAATGAAATAGACAAAGAATTTATACGCAAAATATCAATTCACGCAGATGAACAAAATATTCAAGAGGATTGGTTAAAAAATTTAAAAAATGTTTTGTTATAAATGCGCACAAATTAAGCATACCATACACATTAATACACAAAAATCGAATTGGAGGGGAAAAATGGATACATTTATGCAAATGGCAACGACCACCCGTCATAACAGATTGATAAATACATTTATTGGGGATGTTATAACTTTAAGCCGGAAGAAAGAAATTTACGCTTTACAAAGCGATTGCGCGTTGGCGTATTGGGGTCAGCAAAAAGAACCGCAATTAGCGGAATTAATTGATATATCAAAAATATCAGACGTTGAAAAGTTTTTAAATTTGGAAATAGAGTATTTAGAATATGTTCAACCGGATTTTATGTTTTTTAAGAACAATTTGTTTTTAGAGAACAATAAAAAATTACGAATTGCCGGGCAGCCAGACCTTATTGTGGAAATATGGTCGGATGGTAATACGCAAAATGAAAAAAATTTTAAAATGTTGTTATATAAAACATCATTGATAACTGAACATTGGTATGTAGAACAAAATTCAAATATTGTAGAATGTTATATGGGCGAAGAAAAAATTGCCGATAAATCTTTAAAAGATATATTGCGGACACAAAGCGGAATAGAATTTGATTTACGCTATCTTGCATTGTAGGAAATTATTCGGAAAGGCGATATATATAAATGGCAGAAAATAAAAGAGATTATTATGAAATTCTCGGAATATCCAAAAGCGCGGACGAAGCTGAAATAAAAAAAGCGTACAGAAATCTCGCTAAAAAATATCATCCCGATATGAATCCAAATGATAAAAGCGCGGAAAAAAACTTCAAGGACGTTAACGAAGCTTATGAAGTCTTGTCAAATCCGGAGAAAAAATCGCTTTATGATTCTTACGGACATTCGGGTATCGACCCCAATATTAATATGGGCGGTTCTTCGGGGTTCGGTGGGTTTGAATTCAGCGGGTTTGACGATATACTCAGTTCTTTCTTCGGGGGGTTTTCTTCATCATCATCGTCAACAAGAAGAAACGCGCCTCAGAGAGGCGACGATATTCACCAGAAAATAATTATTTCGTTTGAAGAAGCGGTTTTTGGCTGCTCGAAAGAAATAAGCTATTCAAGAATCGAGACATGCGCCGAATGTTCCGGGAGCGGAGCGGCAAAAGGCACAACGACAGAAACTTGTTCGACATGCAGCGGCAGCGGCACTGTGAAAACTCAAAAAAGAACGCCTATTGGCGTTATGCAGTCTACGCGGTCATGCGACGCGTGCAACGGTTCGGGTAAAATAATAAAATCGCCGTGCCAGACTTGCAGGGGCAACGGTCTTGTCAGGAAAAGCAGTAAAAAAGAAGTTATTATCCCCGCCGGAATCGACGACGGCATGAAAGTCAAAGTCAGCAATCAGGGAGACGCCGGAAAAAACAACGGCATGGCGGGCGATTTGATTATCACGATAGGCGTTAGACCGCACCCGGTATTTGAGCGCGAGGGATATAATATATTCTGCGAGATACCTATAACTTTTGTCGAAGCTACCCTCGGAGCGGAAATAGACGTGCCGACGCTTGAAAGCAGCGAAAAGTATAAAATTTCTGAAGGAACGCAGACTTCGAGCGTGTTCACGCTAAAAAATCGCGGGATACAGCATATAAACAACGCAAAAAATCGCGGGGATTTATATTTTAAAGTAATCGTCGAAGTTCCGACCGGATTGACAGAAAAACAAAAAACCGCATTAAGAGAATTCAACGAAAGTTGCGGAAATAAAAATCACACGAAAAAAGAAAGTTTCTTCAAAAAGTTCAGAAAATAAATCTGTCAAATCACAAGCGATATAAACAACGCGAGGCTTATTCCCGGAAGTCCCAGAAATAACGCCGAAGCCGCGGAAAAAATATTAAGCGATATTGTATATCCGAAAAATGAACATAAAAAACTCACACATACAAAAAAAATAAGCGCGAATATATTTTTGACGCAGTAAGCAAGAAGTTTTCTGAACGGTTTTAATAAAGTAAACGCGATAAATAATAACGGGATTAAAAAAAGCAATATATTATCTTTTATGAAATCCATAAAACAACCCTCATGTTAAATATTTTAAATTTTATTAAATTATATTTGAATTATTTGGATTTTATGTTATTTGTTAAATATTTTTAGAAATTTTGCATATAATAATATAAAGTAATAAAAAGGGGAATTGTTTTTTATGATTGAAATTTTCCCGGCTGAATCAAGCGTTTCGGACAATCCGTTCAACACATATAAAACCGTTCGGTTCTGCACGCTTGTAGACCATAATATCGTTTTATCGGTTGAAACGGATAACGACGGAAGCGAACAGAAAATATGTCAGGATATAAACGCGTGCAAAAAAAAGAACCAATGCCGTTATTTTTTCAAATCAAACCGCGAAAAGCTTAATTATATATAATATATTTACGCAAAAAAATTTAAGTCATGCGATAAAAATTAAAATTGACTTAGATTTTTTTTTATGTTATAATATAATATTATCATAGATTTACAGATTTAAAAGGATTAGAAATGGAATTTTATAATTATAATCCGGAATGGGAAGTTAAAGCCGAGGATATTATAAATCAGTTGAAAAATATATTTAAAGAAAATGTCATTGATATTCAACATATCGGCGGAACTGCGGTAAAAAGAATAAAATCCAAACCGATAATTGATATAGTCGTGGGATTGGACAATTTGAATATATTGGAAAATTATATTGATATATTAAAATCCAACGGATTTATTTACAGCAATAAAAAAATATTTTACAGGCATAAAACCTGCGTCGTTTATTTCGTGAAATATAACAGTAAATCATGGTTTGATTATATAGTTTTCAGGGATTATTTGAATTTAAACGAAAATAAAGCAAGAGAATATGAAACGTTAAAACTTTCTGTCAACGGGAAATACAAGAATGCCCTGCCCTCTTATATAAAAGCAAAGTCTGATTTTATAAATAAAACTATATCCGATAATTTTTATACGGTAATGCTCGGTAAAAATATCACGGTTGATTTGGACTGCAAAAATCTGCTCAATTACCCGAAATACGACGACGGCGTTTATCCGTTGAATTATGGGAATATAAAAAATCTCGGTATAAACGCGTATGTTATCGGGATTTACGATTATGACATGGCTGACCAATTTACAGGGAAAATTATTGCGTATATTGATAACGGAAACGAAAAAATTTTTATCGCGGCAAAAAAAGATATGATATTTTATAAACCCGATATATTAAAAGCCGTTAAGTTTCTTAATATCGAATATAAAAATATTGTATGTTTATATGAAAAATCATGCGGAGCGGTAGTGTTCGCGAAAGACGAAGATATAATTAAGTTTTTATTAATCAAAGGCAGCGCGTCAAACAGTATAGGATTTCCGAAAGGTCATATAGAAGAAAATGAAACAGAAGCTGAGACAGCTATCCGCGAGATTTACGAAGAAACTTCGTTGAATGTTATATTACATTCGGATTTCAAAGAAGAATACGAATATAAAATATACGGGCATATTTATAAAAAAGTCGTGTGTTTTCTCGCTGAATTTAATATCACGGACAAATATAAAATCAGGGACAACGAAATACTTGAGCAATGGCTTGTGCCGTATGATAAAGCATATGAACTGCTGACGTTCAGTCAGGCAAAAAATATATTGAAAAAAGCGTATGAAAAAATAAAAAATATAAAATAGAGGAGATGTAATATAATCATGGGAAATATAAATTACGAAGCCGCAGGGGTCAGTATTAATACGGCAAACGATACGAAAGAAAAATTTAAAGAGATTGTTTCTTCAAAAAGCCTCACGCATTGCAAGCCGATTAATCAAGTCGGGGCGTTTGCCTCTCTTGTTGAGCTTAATTTGAAAGATTATGCTCAGCCTGTGTTTGTCTTAAAAACCGAAGAACCCGGTTCAAAACAAATGCTCTCGATTGATAATAACCGTATAGAATGGATAGCAAGGGATTTGATTAATCATTTGATTAACGATATTATCGTAATGGGAGCAAATCCGTGTGCTGTGCTTGATACGATAATTTGCGGGAAACTTGAAAAAGATACGGTTTTTAAATTGGTTGACGAAATGTCAAAAGCATGTTTGGAAAACGGCTGTATTCTTGTCGGCGGTGAAACGTCCGAACAGCCCGGAATGCTGCCGTCAGGACGTTATGTTTTGCAAGCGAGTGTTCTTGGAATCATGGATAAGTCAAAAATAATCGACGGTAAAAATATTAAAGAAAACGATTCGATAATTGCGTTAGCGTCAAACGGTTTACATACAAACGGATATAGTTTAGTCCGTAAACTCATAGAAACAAAACCGGAGATTTTAAATGAGAAAATCAACGGCGAAAGTTTCATGGATTCTATTTTAAAACCTCATACATCGTATTATAACGCGGTAAAAGTTATGCTTGAAAAGTATTTTGACGATATTCACGGAATGGCGCATATTACAGGCGGAAGTATATATGATAATCTGATTCGTATTTTAAATAACGACGATTTACAGGCATATATTGATTTGTCGAAAATTAAAGTCCCGAAGATTTTCGGTGTGATAAAAGATTACGCGAATATGACCGACGATGACATGCTCAACGCCTCGCCTTTTAATAACGGCGTTGGTTTAATTGCGGTTGTTGACGGCGAAAATACCGATAGAATTATAGAAACTATAAAATCAACGGGAATCGACGCTTATTGTATAGGACGAATTAATAAATCTGTTGATGATAAAGATAATAAAGATAAAAAAATAATATTGGATAATAAATTAATCTGGGATTTTTAACAAAAGTAAGGACACGGCGCGCCGTGTCCCTACGAATAAATATTATAATAACGGAGGTAAAATTTATGAGCAAACCAAGAATACTTGTAGTCGGGAGCGCGAATATGGATATTGTGTTCTCTGTACCGCGTATGCCCAATAAAGGCGAGTCTATAGTAGCCGAACAATATAATTACGTTCCGGGGGGAAAAGGCGCGAACGCCGTGACTGCCGTGGCGCGGCTTGACGCTGACGCTATTTTCTGCGCCAGAATCGGCAACGACGATATAGGCATGAAACTTCTTGACGCTTACAGGCGTGAAAAAATCGACACAAGATACATAAAACCGGATAAAAATTCGCCGACAGGATTAGCCGCGATTTTACTTGAGGACGACGGGAGCAACAGGATTATCGTTTATCCGAACGCCAATTTAAAACTCGAAGTCGAAGACGTTGAAAACGCTTTTTTGTCTTATCCGGACGCTGTTTTGACGCAATTTGAAACAAATCCGAAAGCTATCGTAGCCGCGACTAATTTCGCGGCTAAACAAAATATCCCCGTTATTATTGACGCAGGTCCTGTACGAAAAGATTTCCCGTATGAATTACTTAAAAACGTGACGATAATTTCCCCGAATGAGACAGAAACGGCGCAAATCACGGGGATTAACCCAGCAAACGCCGAAATGTGTATGCAAGCCTGCATGAGACTGCAAAACATGACGAAAGCAAAATATGTCGTGCTGAAACTTTCGGACAGGGGCTGTTGTTCTTATGACGGCAAAAATTTTGAATACTACAACGCGCATTATGTAAACGCAGTCGATACAACGGCGGCGGGCGACGCGTTTACGGCGGCGTTGACGGTTGAATATCTGCGGACGAAAAATCTTGCGGCGGCTTGTAAATACGCGAACTTAATCGGAGCTATCGCGGTCACGAAGTTCGGGGCGATGAGTTCTTTGCCTACGACAAAAGAAGTAGATAATTTTGTCATGACGAAGAAGATAAAGATATAAATTGATAACCGCGCGGACAAATTTAAACGTTTTTTGACATGACTTTTCCAACTTAAATTTATATACTATTAGTGTAAGAAAGGGAGAGAACAGTCGTGGAATGGATACAAACCATAATGAAAGCGGTTGACTATATGGAGAATAATCTGACCAATAACATAAATATAGAAGATGTATCGAATCATATTTTTATGTCCGGTTCTAATTTTCAACGTATTTTCAGTTCAGTTACCGGCATAACAATAGGAAATTATATCCGTAACCGTCGTTTAAGCCTGTCCGGGCAGGATTTATTTCTCACAAACGGCAAGGTTATCGACATCGCTATGCGGTATCAATACGACACGTCAGAAAGTTTTTCCAAAGCGTTCACTCGTTTTCATGGGATTGCGCCATCGGTTGCGAAAAAGCAAAGCGATAAACTCAAGTTCTTTCACCCTTTCACTATTAATGTAATTATTAAGGGAGGATTTAGTATGTCTAAGGAAATTATTGTGCCTACTGTCAGAGGAGAATGGGGAAGTTATGAAGTAACGGAAAACGGGGTAACAGCGAAAAGATTAAACGGCGAGATATTATATCATTTTGAAAAATCAGATAATAAGCCGTCGGCAGTTAAATTTGAATCAAATTCAAATAAAGGCGGTATGCATATATCAATTCAATATCTTAAAGACGGCAAAAAAAATAATCACCCGGATAACATGGAAACCCGTGAAGAATCGGCAAGTGGAAATGGGGTATTTGATTTAAACAAATTAAAGAACGGTCATTATATTTTAAGGGCATTTGCGAAAAATGCCGAAAATATTTCGTTCAGATATGAATTTTTAAATTAATGCTCACAAAGAGAATACCGGATTGTAAAAATTTACATTCCGGTATTTTTATTTTTTTGTTTTAATAAACTCACCGTCTCCGTTGCGCCAATAACAACAATCTTAGCAACTGCAAAACCGATGTGACGACTGCGGCAACATAAGTCATAGCGGCTGCGCTGAGCATTGATTTCGCTCCGCTTAATTCCGGTTTTGTCAGATACGCATTGCCGTCAAGTATCGCTACGGCGCGACGTGACGCGTTAAACTCTACAGGCAGAGTGACAAGCTGAAACAATAAAGTTGCGGCGAAAAATATTATTCCCAAGTCTATCAAAAATTCAAACGAATTGAACGCGAGACCTAAAAAAACTAACGGGAACGCCATAAACGATCCGATTTGCGCGACGGGTAAAATCCCGTTGCGTATTTTTATCGGGGCGTAACCTTGATTATGCTGTAAAGCGTGTCCGGCTTCGTGAGCGGCTATGCCTAACGCGGCGACTGTGTTCCCGTTATAAACTTCGGGCGATAATGCTATGACTTTTTTTCGCGGGTCGAAATGGTCGCTCATTTTTCCGCCGTCATGCTGAACTACCGCAACGTCGGTTCTGTCTACTATCATACGTGCGACTTCCGCTCCGGTTATATTGCCTGATACTTTAATTTTTGAGTATTTGTTATACGCGCTTTTGACTCTTATCTGGGCGAATATTGCGATTATCATAGATATAATAACTATTCCCCATGATAGAGGACTTTCGTAGAAAAACATATTTTACCTCTTTGGATTTTAATTAATACATAATATTTATATTTTTTTCATGTTGTTCAATATTTATTCTACGAAAATTATAATATGATTATATTAATTCAATATTAACTGTGTCGTCGGGTTCGCGTCCACCTTTTTCATATAGTCCGCGACGCTGGATTTTATCGTTTTTCATTTCCTGATAGGCGTATTTATAAACGTCGTATATTAATTTATTAGGCACGACTATCACCCCGTCGCCGTCCGCGACTACTAAATCGTCGGGATATATCGCAACGCCGCCGATTGCTACAGGGATATTTTTTTCGTAATATCTTATTCTTGCCTGGTCCATAGGCTGCGAAACATGCTTTGTGAATACGGGGATTTTTTGCAAGATAACTTCGTCCGTGTCCCTGATTCCCCCGCCGTTTAATAAAAATCCCACCGCGCCTTTGTTTACACAGTTTAAAGTATTGTTCGAGCCTAACAATCCAACGTCAAGTCCGCATATATCCAGACAGATAAAATCTCCGGGGATTATATCCTCAGCCCATTTGTCTGTGCATACATTGCCGTAATACCAGCCGACCCATTTTGTGTATTCTTCTCCCGTAACCATCGGGACAGGTCCTTCGTACGGCAAATAACGCGCCGTGCGCGCGAATCCGATTGCCTGCGTTCTCCATAAAGGTTTTATGCTGTGATGTACCGTGCCGTAATGATGATAACCGCACCAATCCATGCCATCTCTTACATCGGTGACGCGAAAGTTTTTATACATCTCCAATATTTTTTGTTTTTCCTGAATATCCATGAAATATACCTCCTGTAAATTAATTATATATTTATATTTTTTATAAAATTTTCCGTTTGTTCGAGCATATTTACTAAAGTTTCCGTATCTGTGATTTCGTCAAATTTTTGTCCGTATTTTATATCCTGATATAACTGCGCGGGATTTTTTGTTTCATCGTATATTTCCGCGACTTCATATGGGGTCGCGCTTTCTAACAGATTTTCGTCTTTTTTTATCGCACCCCAGAAAATATAATTATACGCGAATAAAAATCTTTCCCGCAAGTCCGTGATTTTTTTTGTTCTTTTTTGATAATCTTTATATGAATATTTTATTTTTTTGACTTTTTTAGCTTCCGTTATTATCTCCTGATTTATGACTTTATTATTATTTTGGTCGAACAGATTCATTTTTGCAAATAAAAACTTGAAAAATTCTTTGATTTGTTTTCTGAAAATAATAACCGAAATTATTATCACAACAAAAAACGCTATAACGAATATATAATAAATGTCCATTTCAAAATTTTGTTCAGGCAAATATAAATCTCCGCTACCGGAAGGAAGTTCGACTTCCGGCGGAGCGTCAGGCGGTTCTCGCTGCAAAGTTAATAACCAAATAAAAAACGCTATTATAAAATTTATGACTGTATCTATAATTTTAACGATAAACGGGACTAATATTATCGCAATAAATATAGGAATAACCGTAGTTATACCCATGAGCGAAAAATAATATTTGTATATACGGTTTATCCCGGATGTATTATATACCCCGTGTTCACCGTAAATACTCACTTCGCGGTCTATTAACGCGTAATTAAACACCATAAAATAACTTATGACAAAACAAGCCATATAAACAACAAATATAACCCCCGCGTTTTTATCCGTACCCATTATTCCGGAAACAGTATAAAACAACGCACTTATCATATAAATCATTATAAAAAATAGCGTATTGTTTTTATTAGTGAAATCAAACGCAGAAAGTTTTGAAAACCAAACTCCGATACATCCCGCTATTGAACTGAAAATAAACAATATCACAGCGTAAAACACAAGCTGTTCAATCTCTGCCGGAATTAAAATTAAAATTTCTTCGCCTGCTTCGGATAATAATACCACGGCTTGTTTAAAATTGAAAATCGGCGTTGATATTATATTTTTGCACAAAAACGCGATGCCGATAATTATAGGATAAGCGAGATATTTATATTTTTTGAAAATAAGCGCGAGAGTCGCGCCGAGAAAAGTAAATAACGCAACCCATAAATATATAAACAACGGGAAAAATATAGTCATTTCCGGGTGATAACCGAAAAACGCGTAAATAAGCGGCGGGAATAAAAAAGTCAAAGGGAAAATAATAAACATTTTAGAAATATATTGTCTCATCGGTTTCGAAGTCATAAACGATTCCCCCTTTCACTATAAGTATAGAATCGCAGAATATATTTTTTCTTGCTTTTTCAACAAAATCTTCGACCGGGATGATTATATTTTTAAGACCTTCGGGATGATTCAAATATTCGGAATAACAGCCGGATATTTCAGAGAGCAGTCTTTTGAAATTTTTTTCGTGAGCGTCTAAATTAAATTCGTGGGTTTCGATATATTCAATATCGTCCTGTTTGGTGAATTTCACTAACGGGCTGTGATAATTTTCAGGCAAAGTTCCGTTTGATATAAAAGTTATTTCGTTTTCTTCGGATAAAAGCTTTTTTAAAGTCGCGCAGATTTTTATGTTTTTCTCCAAATAATATTTTTCGGAAGCGTCCAGAATCACAAGAATCCGTTCGGAAATCGACGGCTGTTCTTCGTTTACCATCAAAATCTGGCTTTTCGCGCTCGCTTTCCAGTTGATTTTATTAAGCGGCTCGCTGTAAGTATACGGCATGATTTTTTGTATCTCAAACGGGTTTGTAAAATATCCGCTCGTTACGCTTTTATATCCTCCCGTAAGATTCAAAGAATTTACGCGTTTGTTTATTTCATAAGCCGCAGGTAAAATCAATACGTTTGTGTCGCATTCAAAATCTTTCGAAATTTTTACAAGCCCGAAAATATCCCGGACATGAACGGTTATATTGTTCATATTAAACCGTCCGCGTGTGATTGCTTTTACGCGCCATGTCCGTACGATTTTTTTGTATATGCCGACGGTACAAAAACAATAAATACCGGCGCCAATACTTTTGATACGGCAGACATTATCGGAACAATAACAGTAGCAGCGAATTTTAGATCGGATAGAACAACAATAAACGGCAGCGGAAAACTTGATACTTCAGCGGCGGCAGGCACCATTGCGTTAGGCGATGTTTATATGACAGGCGGCAACGGTACTTTGACCTTGTCCGGAAACGAAACAATAGGTTCGTCAAGCTTTTCCAACGGAACAGTGGAATTTACAGGTGCAGGTACGACTCTTGCGGAGATAACTGGTTTTATCAATTTAACAATAATCACCGGGGCAAGGTCGGTGGGCACTGCCCTGTTTGTAGCGGGCGATTTGGAAATCCAGTCAGGAAGTAGCCTGGGTTTGGGTTCTAACATCCTCAACCTGAGTGGAGATTTAACCAACCTCGCAGGTCCTACCGGCTTAACTACGGGAAACCTGACGCTCGATGGAACCGCACAAAGTATCGACGCCTATGGGGCGACAGTAGGTTCGCTTACCAAAAGCGGCGGCGGAACGGCTACGTTAACAGGAGACCTTCGGGTAACGGGGGATGTACAGCTGGCAGGCGGAACCCTCAACGGAGGCAGTGTAACGCTCTCTGTTGGAGGCGACTGGAGCAGAACAGCCGACAGTTTTTCAGGCGGAACCGGGACGGTGGAATTTACCGGAACCGGAACAATTACTGATGCGGTTTCTGTTTTTTATGATGTTACAATAGCATCATCAGGAGATGTGAGCCTGAACAGCAGCCTTACAGCGACAACAGTAACCAATGATGGTGAATTAACCCTCACCGGAACAGGAA
>Ga0082212_10003936_pt1 | contig 20840 bp, 16 predicted proteins | sample TergutNt197P3_FD_71548 | JGI IMG/M metagenome (GOLD analysis project Ga0082212, IMG submission 71548) | Neocapritermes taracua P3 segment gut microbial communities from Petit-Saut dam, French Guiana - Nt197 P3 | ecosystem: Host-associated > Arthropoda: Insects > Digestive system > Gut ... | reverse complement strand
CCGAAGTGGATAAAATTGATTTAGACGAATCATTAGATGCCACAAAAATACCGGCAACAATTAATATTGAAAATGACGGCAAAACGCTCGTTTTAACTCCGGAAACAACTGAAGCTGATATTGCCAAAATAATAACGATGGTCGAACTTCGTAAAGCTGCCGAGATAAAATACAAATTTGAGAATTTCAAGCGAGTGGATATAACACCTTCACCAGCTAAGTCGGGTATAAAATTTTCCGCTCCTCGTCTTATGGTGAAATTGCAGGATGAATTTGTTTGGGCCGAACCAGACACTATTTTTGAAAATTTTGACTGGAACATTAAAGATTTTGCTACGCCACAATTGCATGATGGCGAGTTTAAGTTAGAATCGCAGGGCAACAGCTTTGTAGTAGACATTGACGGAAACAGATTAACCTATTCGCCAGTCGAAACAAAACATATTCCTTTGCCAAACATTGATGTTGAAAACTGGACGTCAGTGAATCTCATTCATTGGTTGGACAGGGCCTTGCAGCAGAATGACATACCGCAACCGCAAATGATGGAATGGTTACGACAAGCGGTAGAACATTTAACCGATAAACGGCAATTGAAACTTTCCACATTAATGTTGGCAAAATACGCATTGAAGAATAAACTGGAATCAAAAATAAAAATCGCAAGAAATGAAGCACGGAGAAAAGCATACCGAACTACCCTGTTCGAGCGCGAAGAACGGGTTATGCTAGATTTTGATAACGGCTTTGAATTCCAGGATGGTATGTATGACGGTGAAATATTGTATCAAGGCCACTATAGATTCAAAAAACATTTCCTTGGTGCGAACAAAGTTCCAATGATAGACAGTAAAGAATCAGGTGAAGAATTCGCCTGCGCTAAAGCAATAGATAACTTGCCATTGATTAAATTTTGGCTTCGAAATGTGACGCGACATAAAAATTCATTCTGGTTGCCAACAAGTACAGATAAGTTTTATCCAGATTTTGTGGCCATGCTGGACAATGAACAAATTTTAATTATTGAATATAAGGGGGAACATTTAATTGATACCCCTGATACAAAAGAAAAACGTATGATTGGTGAATTATGGGAAAAGCAATCTAATCGTGGCCTTTTTCTAATTGTTCAGAAATCACGTAATGGTTTGAATATGACGGAACAAATCATCAAAAAAATCAGTAGTTTTAAAAGTTAAGTATATAAATTCCTTAAATTGACACTTTTTACCAAATGCCACATTTTTTGCGGACTGAACGTGTTTTTGCCGGACATTAAAAAAATATGAATCTTTTGGCCGCCCTCGGGCTCCTGCTCCTGGCAACGGGGGCCGGGGCAGACCCCAACTCTGATTATGAAGCCCGGGCCCAGGCCGTGGTGGCCGGCCTGGCCCGCGTAAACGGCCTTCGCGGCTGGCCGGCCGATGATCCGGCCGCCTGGCCGCCCCTGACGGGTGATTTCAACCGGCTGCGGCGGGAATCCGGCCGGTCCGTCCTCGGGGCGGCCTTCGGCTCCGGCCGGCCGGCCCGCCTCACGGCCCTGGCCCTGGTCAACGCCGGCCTGGACCGGGCGGCCGACTTGAGCGGCCTGAGCGCCCTGGCCGCCCTGGACCTCTCCCATAACCGCCTGCGCGGCCTGAACCTGGCCGGCAACGGAGAATTGGTCCATCTGGCGGTCCTGAAAAACCAGCTTTCCGGCCTCGACCTGGCTTCCGCCCCCCGCCTGGCCACCCTGGACCTTTCCGGCAATGAACTGGTCCGGCTGGACCTTAAGGCCAACCCCCTCCTGGCCGAAGTTAATCTTGCCCGGAACCGCCTGTCGGCCCTGGACTTAAGCGGCAACCCCAACCTGACCCGGCTGGAAGTGACCGGCAACCAACTCAGCGGCCTGGATGTTTCCGCCCAGCCCGACCTGACCCTGCTCCGGGCCGCCTACAACCGCCTCTTGGCCTTGAACCTGGGGGGCAATCCTCTCCTGACCAACCTGGACCTTCGGAGCAACCATCTGGTCGGGCTGGACCTCAGCCGCAACCCGGACCTCCGGGAACTGGCCGCGGGCCGCAACCGCCTCGGCGAGTTGGACCTGAGCCATAACCCGGGCCTGGTCAGCCTGGAAGTGGAACACAACCGGCTCGCCCGGCTGGACCTCAGCCGCTGCGGCCGCCTGGAGACCCTGGAGGCCTCCGGCAACCAACTGGCCGAAATCAGCCTGGCCCCGGAAGCTCCCCTGGTCAGCCTTAACCTCGACGGCGGCCGCCTGCCCCTGTCCAGCCTGGCCCCCCTGACCGGCCGGGCCCGGGACCGCACCCGCTTCGGCCGCCAAAGCCGGGTGCTGTTCGACACCCGCGTCCTGGAACTCCGCGAGGAACTGGACCTTTCGGCCGAGGCTGAATTCGGGGGCGTTCCCACCGAGTTCCAGGTGCTGAATGAAAAAAGCCGCCGCCTTTCGTCCGCCTACTACACCCTGGAGGGCGGCCGGCTCCGCTTCAACGTGCCGGGCCGCTACCTGGTGGAGATGACCAATCCCCAGGTCTTTTCCAGCGAAAGGGGAGCCGGGGGGGCGGCCGGCCGTGTCCGCCGCGTCAAGGCCAAGGCGGTCACCGGCCTGGTCGAGGTCCGGCCCTAGCCTTGGGGGGCTGGTTGACTTTAGCGGGGTTATGTTTTATACTAATTAAATTGACAGTTTGAGGCGGCATAGCCAAGTGGTAAGGCGACGGTCTGCAAAACCGTTACTCGGCGGTTCAAATCCGCCTGCCGCCTCCAGCTTGTTTCTCGCCGACGGATTCGGCCCATGTTTTTCACCAGCTTGGAATTCGCGGTTTTTTTAGGAGTGGCCCTGGCGCTCAACTGGCGCCTTTCGGCCTCGCCCCTTCTCTATCCGCCCTTCCTTCTTTTGGCCAACCTGACTTTCTACGGCCTGGGCGCTCCCCGTTTCGTGCCGCTCCTGTTCATCGTGGCCCTGGCCAACTGGTCCACGGTGGTCGTCCTGGCCCGGGAGCACCGGCCCGTCTGGCGCGGGGTCTGCCTGGGCCTGGACATTGTCTTCTGCCTGGCCGTCCTTTTTTTCTTCAAATATTATGAATTCAGCCTGAACATCCTGGAACGGCTGGGCTTCACGGCCGACCTCCTGACCCGCCTGGAACTGCCGGAGATAGTCTATCCCATCGGCTTGTCTTTTTTCACTTTCCAGGGGCTGGCCCTGGCCATCGACCACTACCGCAATCCCGAATGGCCCGTGCCGGATTTCCTGACCGCCCTTAATTTCGTTTCCTTCTTCCCCACCGTGCTCTCCGGACCCATCCAGCGGCCGGCCCACTTCATTCCCCAGATGCGTTCGGCCCGCTTCGACCCGGACAACTTCAACCTGGCCGTGGTCCTCATCCTTTCCGGCCTGTTCAAGAAAGTGACCCTCTCCAGCTATGTGTCGGAAAACATAGTCCGCCAGGTCTTCCAGGTGCCGGAAGTCTTCTCCGCCCCGGGCATCTGGGCCGGCATCTACGGCTATTCGGCCCAGATTTACCTGGATTTTTCCGGGTATTCCGATTTGGCCTTGGGTATCGGGCTGCTTTTGGGGTATAATGTGGGGGTGAATTTCGACTCGCCTTATATGGCCACCAATTTGAGGGATTTTTGGCGCCGCTGGCATATTTCCCTCTCCAGTTGGCTCCGGGACTACCTCTACATACCCCTGGGGGGAGGCCGGCGCGGCTTCAAACCGCTGAACCTGTTTTTGACCCAGGTCCTGGGCGGCCTGTGGCACGGGGCGCATCTGCGCTACCTGTTGTGGGGGGCACTCCACGGTTTCGGCCTGATCGTCAGCCACTATTTCCACGACCGGCGCCGGAAGGCCGACCAGGCCCCCGGGGGCATAAATCTCCGGGCCTGGCAGAAACGGCCGCCCCGCTTCCCTTTCTGGCGGGCCTTGGGCGGTTTTTTGGTCACCTTCAACTTTGTCAGTTTCTGTTGGATACTCTTTCGGGCCGAGGACAGCGCCAGGGCCTGGGAGATAGTCAAGGCGGCGGCGGATTTCAGCCATCCCGGGGCCGGGGCTCCGGTCCAGGTCTGGCTGGTCATCGGCCTGACTCTTCTGATGCAGGCGCGGGGCGTAAGTATCCGGGAGGCCTTTCTCAAGATTCAGAGCCGTTTTTCCGGGTCGGCCCTGGCCCTGTGGGGCGCCTTCTGGGTGGTGGTCATTCTGAAACTCGGGCCGACCGGAGTGCTGCCCTTCATCTATTTTCAGTATTAGGAGGTTGGTTTCCATGGCGGGACGCTCCTTTAGTTCAGCGGCCCGGCTGGCCGGGGCCGCGGCTCTGCTTCTGGCCGCCTTCGGCTGCCTGGTGAACGAAGACGAATTCGACCAGGCCCGGCGCCAAAGAGAGGCCCTGAGCGCCGAACTTTCCAAGCTGCGCCAGGGCAACGACCAGTTGAAACACGAGATCAACCGTCTCTACAACGACCGGGAGATCCTCTCCGGCCATGTGGCCATGACCGCGGCCGTGGCCCTGCATAACCAGATGACGGCCCGCCTCCGCCCGGCCCAGCCGGCGGCGGCCCCGGTTCGCCAGGCCACGCCTCCGGCCCGGCAGTCCCCGCCGCCCCGCCCGGCCCAGACCACACCCCCAGCGCCCCCGCCATCGACGGCCCCGCCCGCGGCCAGAAACCTCCCCGGGGCGGTGGATTTGGGGGATTGGGGCCAATGAGCGGCATCCTTAAAGGCGGCCTTATGTTTCTGAAAGCCCTGGCCCTTGCGGTTCTCCTCCTGGTTATGCCCGCCTGCGGCCCGGGTGAGGAAAATAAACCGGTTCCGCCGGCCTTGCCGCCAGCGGCGGGGCCGGCCACGGACGCCGACTCCGCCGCCCTGGAAGAAGAGCCTGACTGGTCGGAGGTGGTGGCCACGGTCAACGGCGAACCCATCATCCGCCGTCTTCTGGCCAGCCAGGTGGCCCTGGCCGCCGCCGACCGGCCCCTGGAAGAGACGGAGACCGGATCTCCGGAAGAACGGCTGGCCCGGGCCGCGGCCGTGGAGGTTGATGAACTGCGCAACCTCATCATCTTTGAACTGGCCTGCCAGGAGGCCCTGCGCCTGGGCTACGCCCCGTCGGAAGCCGCCCTTGACGAGGCCCTGGCCTTTTATGAAAACGACTTTGACGAGCCGGAACAGATCTACCGGGTGCTGGACCAATACGGGTCCACCAAGGAGGACCTGAAAAAACAGCTCGTCAAGAATATGGCCCTGAAAACGTGGCGGGACAATGAGTTCCTGTCTGAAATAACGGTCGGCGAGGCCGAGGCCCTGGCTTTTTACCAGGCCCACCTGGACCAGTTGCGGCACGACGAGATGCTGCGCCTGAGCCAGATTCTGGTCGGCGTCTCCATCCTGGCCTCTCCGGCGGTCAAGGACCAGGCCCGGGCCAAGGCCGAAGCGGCTTTGAAAAGGCTGGCCGCCGGAGAGGATTTCGGGTCCGTGGCCGCCCTGGTCAACGCCGACCCGGAGGCGGCCGAAAACCTGGGCGACCAGGGCTGGTTCGTCCGGGGCCAGACCCTGCCGCTCATTGAGGCCGAGATATGGAAACTCCCGGTGGGGTCACACACCGGGGTCCTGGAAACCATCCTGGGCTTCCACATCGTCAAGGTCACCGACCACCGCCCGCCGGGGGTGGAACCCTTCGACAGCCTCAAGACGGACCTGATAGAATTCATCTCCGCCCGGAAACTGGAAGAGGCCCTGAACCGCAAATTATGGGAGCTGGCCCGGGCCGCCGACATTGAAATATCAGACCCGGCCCTTTCGGGCGCCCGGCCGGCGGCCGACCCGGAGCCGAACCTATGATTCCAAGGAGTCCCCATGTCAGGACACAATAAATGGAGCACCATAAAGCACAAAAAAGGCGCGGCCGACGCCAAGCGCGGCAAGCTCTTTTCCCGGCTCATCAAGGAAATAACCGTGGCCGCCCGCGAGGGGGGCGGCGACCCCGACGGCAACCCCCGGCTGCGCACGGCCCTGATGACGGCCAAGGGCGCCAATATGCCCAAGGACAACATAGATCGGGCCATCAAGCGCGGCACCGGGGAAATAGAGGGCGTCAGCTACGAGGAGATCCAATACGAGGGCTACGCTCCGGGCGGGGCGGCCGTGCTGGTCCAGGTGCTGACCGACAACAAGAACCGGGCCGCCTCGGAAGTGCGCCACGTTTTCAGCAAATACGGCGGAAACCTTGGCGAGCCCGGCTCGGTGGCCTGGATGTTCGCCAAGAAAGGCTCCATCGTCTTCGAGGACGGCCGGGTCACCGAGGACAGGGCCATGGAAATAGCCCTGGAGGCCGGGGCCGAGGACATCAGCGCCTCGGGCGATACTGTGGAGATCCACACCGCCCCTGGCGACCTGGAGGCGGTCAAGGCCGCCTTTGAAAAGGCCGGCCTGGAATGCCAGAGCGCCGAACTGGCCTTCGTCCCCTCCACCAGCCTGGAACTGGAAGGCAAGAACCTGTCCGGGGCCATGAGGCTCCTGGACGCCCTGGATGACCTGGACGATGTCCAGAAGGTATGGAGCAACCTCGACTTTTCCGACGAAGCCGCGGCCGGCCTGGAGTGACATGCCCCTCATCCTGGGACTGGACCCCGGCTCCCGCCATACGGGCTACGGCCTTATCCGGACCGGGGAGGGGGCGGCGGCCCTGGTGGCCTCCGGCCGCCTGTCGCCGCCCGCGGCCTGGTCCCTGCCCCGCCGCCTGGCCCATCTCCACCAGGGCCTGACCGAGCTTATGTCCGGTTTCCGCCCCGAGGCGGCGGCTGTGGAAACCGTCTTCACGGGCCGGAACATCCGTTCGGCCGTGATTCTGGCCCAGGCCCGGGGGGTGGTTCTTCTGGCCGCGGCCCAGGGCGGGGCGGAAATCTTTGAATACGCCCCCCGCGAGATCAAGAACGCCGTGACCGGCTATGGCCAGGCCGGGAAAGACCAGGTGGCTTTCATGGTGGCCGGGCTTTTGAACCATCGCGAGCTTCTGCCCCCTGACGCGGCCGATGCTCTGGCCATTGCCCTCTGCCATGCCGGCCGGGCGAATTGGCCTCAGCCCCGCCCCGGCCGGAGAGGCGGCTGGCGCGGCCTGTCGGAGGAAGACCTGGCCGCCCTGAACCAGGCCCGGGGCCGGACATGCTGACCCATCTCCGGGGCCGGCTGGTGAGCAAGAAACCAGGGTCGGCCGTAGTTGAGGCCGGGGGCTTGGGCTATGAGTTGGCCATGTCCCTTAACTCTTACCTGAACCTGCCTGAGCCGCCGGCCGAGGTCTTCCTGTTGACCCGCCTCTTCATCCGGGAAGAGTCCTGGGATCTCTTCGGCTTTGTGAACCCCCTGGAACGCGACGCCTTCGCGGCCCTGACCTCGGTCAGCCGGGTGGGGCCCAAGCTGGCCCTGACCGTCCTATCGGCCCTGTCCCCGGAAGAACTGGCCCGGGCCCTGATGAGCCGCGACCTGATCCGCCTGTCGGCCATCAAGGGCCTCGGGGCCAAGACGGCCGAACGCCTTATGGTGGAATTGAAGGACCAGGCCCCCAAGTTGGCCGCCCTCTGCGGCTTGTCCTCGGCCGGCCCGGCCGAGGACGAGGTCGTCTCGGGCCTTTTGAACCTGGGCTATAACGAGGCCGAGGCCCGGAAGGCGGCCCAGGCCGCCCGCCGGGAGGCCGGGAGCGACGATCTGGCCGAAATTCTGAAACTGGCCCTGAACCACCTGAGGAAGGGTTCCTGATTATGGTTGACGAAGAGGGGCACAACTCCGAGGCCCGGCCTCGGCCGGCCGACTCCGCGCCGTCTGACGGTTCGCCGGATATGGCGTCCTTGGGGCGCGGCCCCCTGGACCCGCGGGCCGGCGACCCGGGCCTGGAAAAGACCTTGAGGCCCAGATCCCTGGCCGAGTTTCAAGGCCAGGCCGAGCTAAAGGACAAGCTGGGGGTCTATCTTGAGGCGGCCAAAAGGCGGGGCGAGGCCCTGGATCACACCCTCTTTCACGGTCACCCCGGCTTGGGCAAGACCACCCTGGCCCATATTCTCAGCCTGGAACTGGGCGTGGGCTTCCACCAGACTTCCGGCCCGGCCGTGGAACGCCCGGGCGACCTGGCCGGGCTCCTCAACGGCCTGAAAGACGGCGATATCCTGTTCATCGACGAGATCCACCGCCTAAGCCCGGTGGTGGAGGAGTTTCTCTACCCGGCCCTGGAGGATTTCAAGATAGACCTGATGATCGGCCAGGGGCCGGGAGCCAAGTCCGTGCGCCTGGCCCTGGCCCGCTTCACCCTGGTGGGGGCCACCACCAGAGCGGGCCTCCTGACCCCGCCCCTCCGGGACCGTTTCGGCATCCAACTGCGCCTGGATTACTACCGGCCGGAGGAACTGGCCCTCATCGTCACCCGGGGCGCGGCCCTTCTGGGGGCCGGGCTGACCCCGGAGGGGGCCCGGGAAATAGCCCGCCGCAGCCGGGGCACGCCCCGCATAGCCGGACGGCTCTTGAAAAGGGTGCGGGACTACGCGGAGGTCCGGGCCGAAGGGGTCATTGACGCCGAGGTGGCCGACACGGCCCTGACCAAAATGCTGGAGGTGGATGCCGAAGGCCTGGACAGCCTCGACCGCCGCATCCTTAACGCGCTCTGCGAAAGGTTCGGGGGCCGTCCGGTCGGCCTCGACAGCCTGGCCGCGGCCGTGGCCGAGGAACCAAGCACGCTTTCGGAAGTTTACGAGCCCTATCTGATCCAGGAGGGCTTTCTCCTCCGCACCCAGCGGGGCCGGGTGGCCGCCCTTAAGGCCTACCACCACCTGGGCCTGGTTCCGCCCAACTCAACCCGGGCCGGGGGCGAAGACCCGCCCGGCGGCTTGTTTACGGGGTAAGCCCCGGGGCGCCGATTAAGACGTCTTAACGCATAAAAACGAAATTATTGATCCACGCCTGTGGCAATCAAAAGGGTGGTAATAATTATGAAATGGTTCGACGATATCAAAATACGATACAAGCTCTTCATCGTATTCGGCGTGCTGATGGGCGTAATGGTTTATTTTGCGCTTTTTACCGTTTCGCATATAAACACCATAAGCAATGATATCAATGAATTGATCAATTCCCACCAAGCTCGGCAGATCCACGTGGCGGACGCGATCGAGGTATCTTTCAGAATACGGGTCATTAACAATTCCCTGGGGCATATGCTGCTGGTTGGGGATGACTACCTGAACACGGTTGCGTCATATCGCGGAAACCATGATGGATACGCCGCTGCCTTCCTGGAAAATCTGCACGGCTACCGCGACAAAATGCTGGAAGATCCGCATCTATACGAATCGGAAAAACGCTATCGCCTGGACATGGTAAACGATATCGAACAAGTCTACGGCGAATATGCGGATATCACCGGCGCGCTTGTTGACGCTGTGGAAAACAATGATAAGGATAAATTGCTCCGGATCTACAGAGAAGCCACCCCGAAGGGAATGGAACTCAGCGAAAAATTGCAGGCCCTGCGCGACGAGGTGTTTTCCGCGGCCGGCCAAAAGGCCAAGGAAGCGACGGATGAGGCCAGCGAGACCCTTAAGGCGGTATTTGCCATAGCCGTCGCCTTTATTGTCATATCGGCCCTGACGTTGCTTTTTACGGTCAGAAACATAGACCGGCCCATTACCAGGCTGGAAAAAGCCATCAAGGAGATTACGGGGGGAAACCTGACCTACCCGATCCGGGATGATCGCGGGGATGAGCTGGGGTCGCTGTCAAACCAGATAGGCAATATGGTGGACAGGATCTCGGAACATAATAAAGTGATGACCATTTTGGATAATCTGGACTCGATGATATGCGTTTGCGACCTTGACTATAACATGCTTTACGTGAATAAAAGCATGGTGGACGCGTTCGGCATGGACCCGGAGAACTACACAAAGCAAAAATGCTACAAGGCAACGAGAAACAAAGAGGAACCCTGCGAATTCTGCCCGTTCGGCGATATTTCAGGCCAAGAGGAATCGTTCCCCCCGCCCCGGAATTTTGAATACATTTGGGATGATAAGATAAACAGGTGGGTCAGCGGCACGAATTCGGTCATCCGCTGGCTGGACGGCACGATGGTGTTGTTTATTTTCATGAGGGACGCTTCGCATATAAAGCAGCAGGAAGAGCTTTCAATGTGGCAGACAAAGGAGCTGGCCTTTCAGAAAGTCAAGCTCCAAAGCGTATTTGACGCGATTCCCGATGTGGTGTTTGTCAAGGACCTGAATTTGCGTTTCGCGCAATGCAATAAAACCATGAGGGATGTCTTCAACCGCCGGGAAGAGGACCTGATAGGCAAAAATGAAATAGACGGCCTCGGGTATTCCCCGGAAGCGGCCGAGATGGTCTTTTCACATGAACGGATGGTCATAAATGAAGGCTGCCGGGTCGTGGTCGAGGAAACGGTGCCTGTCCTGGGCGATAAGCGGATCTTTGAATCGGTCAAAGTTCCGCTTAGGCAGGGCGATTCCATAATCGGGCTTATAGGCATAGTGCGCGACATTACCGCGCACAAGAGGATGGAAAAAAAGCAGGAGGAGCTGGCCCATTGGTATAAATCAATTCTTGACGCCACTCCGAGTCTCATTTCGGTTACGGACGCCGACATGAAATGGACGTTTGTCAACAAGGCCGTCGAGGATCACTTAGGCACCAGCCTTGAGAATATGAGGGGCCGGCCTTGCAGCAATTGGAACGCCAATATATGCAATACCAACTCCTGCGGCATAGCCTGCGCGAAACGGGGCGAAAACCGCACGTTCTTCACCCATGATGGCGTCTCTTACCAGGTGGACGCCGAGATATTGAAGGCCATGAACGGTGAAGTGGCGGGCTTCATCGAAATTATCCAGGATATTACGAAAATCAGAGAGATGGAGGAAGAGGCCCTGTCCGCCTCCAAGGCGAAGAGCCAGTTTTTGGCCAATATGAGCCATGAGATCCGCACGCCCATGAACGCGATTATGGGCATTACAGAAATCCTGCTGCAGGATAACGCGCTGCGGCCGGATATAATCGAAGCGCTGAAGAGGATCTACAATTCCGGCGATTTGCTGCTCAATATCATAAACGAAATACTGGATTTGTCCAAAATAGAAGCGGGCAAGCTGGAACTGGCGCCCGCCAAATATAATATAGCGAGCCTGATCAGCGATACCGCGACCCTTAACATGATGCGCATCGGCGGCAAAGCGATCGAATTTGAACTTTCCGTGGACGAAAACACGCCGTCGGACCTGTTCGGCGATGAACTCAGAATAAAACAGATTTTGAACAACCTGCTCTCCAACGCGTTCAAATATACAAAGGAAGGCCTGGTCAAGCTGTCGGTTTCCGCTGAAATGGGCGGTCCGAAAAATGAATCCGAAGTGACGCTGGTTTTCAGGGTGAGCGATACCGGGCAGGGCATGACGGAAGAGCAGATAAGCAGACTGTTTGACGAATATTCACGTTTCAACACGGAAGCCAACCGCACGACCGAGGGCGCGGGTCTGGGCATGAGCATTACCAGGAAATTGATACACCTGATGAACGGCGAGATTTCCGTTAAGAGCGCGCTTGACCAGGGCTCGGAGTTCACCATATATCTGCCGCAGGGCCGGATCGGCTCGGCGGTGATAGGCGCCAGCCTGGCGGAAAACCTTCAAAAATTCAAAACAACAGGCGAAGACCCGGTCAAAAGGGCGCAACTGGTGTTTGAGCCGATGCCCTATGGCGGCGTTCTGGTGGTTGACGATGTGGAATCGAACTTATATGTGGCCAAAGGGCTCTTGTCGCCTTACCAATTGTCGGTGGAGACCGTCATGAGCGGTTATGAGGCGCTTGAAAAAATCACGCAAGGCAAGACTTACGATGTTATATTCATGGATCACATGATGCCGCAAATGGACGGCCTGGAAACCACGCAAAAGATCCGCGCCTTCGGCTACTCCGGCGCGATAGTGGCCCTGACGGCCAACGCCCTGGCCGGCAGCGATGAGATTTTCAGGCAAAACGGTTTTGACGGATTTATTTCCAAGCCGATCGATCTTCGGCAATTAAACGGGATTTTGCACAAGTTCATCCGCAATCGGCACCCGGAAAAAGCCAAAAGGCAAAAGCCCGAAACCCCGGCCCGGACCGAAAGGCCCGGAATCACCCCGGAATTGATGCGGATATTCCGGCGGGACGCGGGAAAGGCGGCCGCCACGCTGCGTGAATCTCTCGCCGGCGGCGATATTAAGCTGTTCACCACCACGGCCCACGCCATGAAATCCGCCCTGGCCTACATTGGGGAAAGCGAGGCTTCCCGGTCGGCCCTCGCCCTGGAAAGCGCCGGCCATGAAGGCGATACGGACTTTATCGCCGCCAATGCGGACGGGTTTATAAAAAGGCTTGAGGCCTTGGCGGAATCTCCGCCTCCGGCGGAAGCCGCCGAGGCGGACGCGGCGGAGGACACGGCCTTTCTGGCGGAGCAACTTCAAATCGTAAAGTCCGCCTGCGAGGGTTATGACGACGCGGCGGCTTACGCCGCCCTTGACCGTTTGAAGGAAAAGGCCTGGAAGCCGAAAACAGCCGCCGCGCTCAAGGAGATACGCGATGCGCTGTTTTTGCACAGCGACTTTGACGGGGCCGCGGAACGGGCCGGGGCCTTCCTGGGATAGGCGGCCATGAGCAATTCGGAAGAGGTATGAACAAATTGAAAACCATTTTTATTGTCGATGATAATGATACGAACCTGATGACGGCTAAAACCGCGCTGGACGGCATCTACAGGACGTTCGCCCTGCCGTCCGCGGCGAAGATGTTCAAGCTGGCGGAGAAAATTACGCCGGATTTGATACTCCTGGATGTGGATATGCCTGAAATGGACGGCTTTGAGGCGATGTCGGTTTTGAAATCGGACGTAAAACTGAAATCCATACCCGTGGTCTTCCTCACCGCGAAGAACGATACGAAATCCGAAATACAAGGTTTTGAGATGGGCGCGCTGGATTTTATCAATAAGCCCTTTTCGCCGCCTGTGCTTATCAAGCGCATCGAAACGCACATCGAGACCGATAAGCTCATAAAGCGAAGCCTTCAGGCCGTGAGAAACATCCACAACGCGACGATAAGCGTCATAGCGAACATGGTCGAATGCCGCGACCAGGTGACCGGCGGGCATATCGAACGGACGCAGTTATATCTGGAAATATTGATCAACGAACTTATCCGCACCGGAACCTATGTGGACGAAATATCGAGCTGGGATGTTCTCCTGCTTTTGCCGTCGGCCCAATTGCACGATGTGGGCAAGATCACCATCAGCGATCTGATTCTTAACAAGCCCGGCAAGCTTACCGACGAGGAATTCGAAATGATAAAGCTACATTGCGCTGAGGGTGAACGGATCATAGACGAGATCATCGGCAAAACCGAGGACGACGGTTTTTTGCTCCACGCCAAGCGCTTCGCGGGCTACCACCATGAAAGGTGGGACGGCGCCGGATACCCGAGGGGGCTGCGCGAGAAGGATATCCCGCTTGAGGGCCGGCTTATGGCCATCGCGGACGTATATGACGCGTTGGTGTCCGAACGGCCGTATAAAAAAGCCTTCACCGACGAGGAAGCGGTGCGCCACATCATGGACGGAGCCGGCAAGCAATTCGACCCTTTTCTCATGGAAGCTTTTTATGAAACGAGAGACCAATTCGGCCTGGTGAAGCTGAGCCTTTCGGGCCACGGGGGCACCGGCGAGGAAATACAATTATGGAATGATTAAGGCCCATAGGTACGCCGCGGAAAGGAATAATATTATGAAACATATTGATCTTCCGCAAAAATCCAACCCCAGCCTGATGAACAGATTTATTATTTTTTCCGTCATGCTGTTTTTTGCAATTCTCGTGACGGGAAGCATTACTTTCATATTATCCATGCGGCAGATCATCAGGACCAACAAAACGGGCGAACTGTCCCAAATGCTGGAACTGGAAAGGATAAAACTCGAAACCTCCCTAAATGCCGAAATAGCCATTGTTCTGAAATTGGCTGATTCCCCCCTGGTCAGGCGATATTTCGCCAATCCCGGCGACCTTGAACTTGAAAAAGTGGCTTTTGAGGAAATAGCCTCATATCGCCGGGCTTTTTCGGGATTCTCAATTTTTTGGATAAACGATATAGACAGAATGTTTTATTCCGATGATAACGAATCATACTGGGTGGATACCGAAAGTCCGGAAAATTATTGGTATCCGATGACCCTCCAGGAAACGGAAGTCTATAATTTCAATATAAATTACAATCCCGACCTCAAAATAATCAGACTCTGGATAAACGCGCCGGTTTTTGACAGCGAGCGCAAGCCCATCGGGATGGTGGGAACCGGCATCGAGCTGTCGACCTTCATCGACAGGATATATCAGACTCTCAGTGACAGGGTGGAACTCTATTTTTTCAACGCCCACGGAGAAATCACCGGAGCGAAGGATATTGATCTGGTTATTGAAAAAAGGCAAATCGATGAGGAACTGGCCGGAGTCGGCCTCGATATTTTAAAAACCGCCAAGAGCTATAACATTGACGGGATCCAGGCCCTGGACTATCCGTCCGGAAAAATCGCCGTTGGAGCCATTCCCACGCTGCAATGGCATGCCGTCATGCTCATGCCCGACAGCCTGAGCGATTATTACACCTCCATGACCGCGCTTTTTCTGGTGGTGATCCTGATAATTTCCCTTATATTCATCATATTCAATATTTTTATCAATAAATTTCTCAACTCCCTGAATAAGACCATGGAGTCCCTGGAAGCCGCTTCTAAAGTCAAAAGCAACTTTTTGGCCAACATGAGCCACGAAATACGCACCCCGCTGAACGCGATTTTGGGTGTGACGGAAATACATTTGCGCAATGACGCGCTTGAACCGGAAACAATGGATGCGTTTCAGCGTATCTACAATTCCGGCAATCTGCTTCTGAATATCATAAACGATATACTGGACTTGTCCAAGATCGAAGCGGGCAAACTGGAAATTTCCGTTTCCAAGTATGATATCGCGAGCCTTATAAACGATACCGTGAACCTTAACATGCTGCGGATCGGCGGCAACCTGGTCGGGTTTGAACTTTCCGCGGATGAAAACATACCGTTGAACCTGTTCGGCGATGAGCTTCGCATAAAACAGGTTTTAAACAATCTGCTCTCCAATGCGTTCAAATATACAAAAGAGGGCCTGGTCAGGCTGTCGGTTTCCGCTGAAAGCGAAGGCCTGAAAAATGGATCCGAGGCGATGCTTGTTTTCGAGGTGAGCGATACGGGGCAGGGCATGACCGAAGAGCAGGTAAGCAGGCTGTTCGATGAATATTCCCGCTTCAACACGGAAGCCAACCGCGCGACCGAGGGGACGGGCTTAGGCATGAGCATCACCAGGAATTTGCTGCACATGATGAACGGGGAGATTTTTGTGAGGAGCGAACCCCAAAAGGGGTCAACCTTTACCATACGCTTACCGCAGAAAACGGCGGGTCCCAGCATCCTGGGCCGGGACTTGGCTGAAAGCCTGCGGAAATTTCAGGCCAGCGGCGCGAGGCAGTTGAAAAGGGCGCGAATGCTGATCAAGCCGATGCCTTACGGCAGCGTTCTGGTGGTGGACGATGTGGAATCGAATTTATTCGTGGCCAAAGGGCTCCTGGCGCCATACAAATTGTCTGTGGATACGGTCACGAGCGGTTTCGGGGCGCTTGAAAAAATAACCGGCGGCTCTAGCTACGATGTTATATTCATGGATCACATGATGCCGCAAATGGACGGCCTGGAAACCATGCGGAAAATGCGCGCCCACGGCTACACCGGCGCGATAGTGGCCCTGACGGCCAACGCCCTGGCCGGCAATGACGAGATGTTCAGGCAAAAGGGCTTTGACGGCTTCATTCCCAAGCCGATAGATGTCCGGCAGTTGAACGCGGTTTTGAACGAGTTCATCCGCGACCGGCACCCGGAGGAAGCCAAAGGCTATAAGCCGGAAACAACGGCCCTGGCGGAAACTTCTGAAATCACCCCGGAGCTGAGGCGAATATTCCGGCGGGACGCGGAAAGGGCGGCGGCCGCGCTACGTGAAACTCTCGCCCGCGGCGATCTTAAGCTGTTCACCACCACGGCCCACGCCATGAAAGCCGCTCTGGCCAACATTGGGGAAATCGAGGCTTCCCGGTCGGCCTTCGCCCTGGAAAGCGCCGGCCTTGAAGGCGATATGGACTTTATCATTGCCAACGCGGATAAATTTATAAAAAGGCTTGAGGCCATGGCCGCGTCCCAGCCGTTGGCGGAAGCCGCCGGGGCGGACGGCGCGGAGATAAGGGAGGACGCGGCCTTTCTGGCGGAGCAGCTTCAAATCATCAAGTCGGCCTGTGAGGATTATGACGAGGCGGCGGCCTATGCCGCCCTTGACCGCCTGAAGGAAAAGCCCTGGAAGCCGGAAACCATAGCCGCGCTCGACGAGATACACGGCGCCTTGTTTTTGCACAGCGACTTCGACAGGGCGGCGGAACTGGCCGGGGCGTTCCGGGAGCAAGTCCAAACAAACGCCGGGGAAGCGGCCTTAGGATAGATTTAGCTTTTGGCCAGCCAAAGAGGTGGTGTTATGTTGAAGTTTTTTTCATCCGGCAAAGAAAAAAACGAAAAAAATGTCTTTGAATACGACATTATGAAATATAAGCTCGCCAACGACGCGCTCGGCATCGCGCTGTGGGACATGGATGTCGTGAGCGCGGACTCCGTCAATTTTAGTAATAAAATTAAATATTCACAGGAATTTAGGCGGATGCTGGGATTTTCCGGTGAACGGGATTTCCCCGATATGCTCTCAAGCTGGAGCGACAGGCTCCATCCGGAGGACAAGGAGAGAACAATTGCCGCGTTCGCGTCGCACATTAACGACAGAACCGGGAAAACGCCATTTAATATAGAGTACCGCCTTATGCTGAAAAACGGGAATTATCGGTATTTTCAGGCCCTGGGAACCACAATGAGAAACAGCGCGGGCGTTCCGCTCCGGGTGGCCGGCGCGCTGATGGATATAGACGAGAAAAAACATACGCAGACTCAATTGATGATCATGTCGAGCATAGTGCACAATTCGCCGAATTTCGCTTCCTATAAGAAGATCAACGGTGAATGCCTTTATATCAACCCGGCCGCGTCTTTAATAACGGGTTACACGGAAGATGAATTGAAAAAGGATTATCTTGGTTCCCTGTTTGACGAAGAAACGGCAAAACAAATTACGGAAAAGATCCTCAATGACCTTCACGAAAACGGCATATCCAATTACGAGGCAAAATGGAAAACAAAGGACGGCGCGGCAAGATTATTTGCGGGAACTTCATTTTTAATAGAAAAAGATACGTTCGCGTCCATAGCCTCGGACGTTACGGAAGTGAGAAAAATAGAAGCCGAAAAAATAGAAGCCCTGAACACGATGAAAAACATATTGGAAGAACTAGACGCGATTATTTATGTGACCGACCCGGATACCGGCGAGATATTGTTCATGAACAACAGCATGCGGCGGCACTACGGAATTGAAGGCGATGTGGACGGGCGTATTTGCTATAAGGTTTTACAAAGAGATTTGGATGAGAGGTGCGTTTTTTGTCCCTGCCATAAACTTGATATAGACCCGGACAGCGTTATCGTCTGGGAAATGACAGACCCCTTTACAAAGCGCATACACCGGAAGACAGACCGATATATCAAATGGCCTGACGGAAAAACAGTCCACCTCCAGCACTCCGTTGATATTACCGATCTTATACAGGCCAACGAACACAGCAGGCAAATGGCGGAAGAATTGAAAACCGCGCTCCTGGAAACGCAGGAGGCCAACCGCGCCAAAAGCGATTTTCTGTCGCGCATGAGCCATGAAATGCTTACACCGATGAACGCCATTATGGGTATGACGCAAATAATAAAGATGAGGGCTATCCCGGATAACTTGAAAGAAGATCATGACAGAATTGAAAATGCCTCCCGCCACTTGTTAAAGTTGATCCATGATTTGCTGGATGCAACCGGGAGAAATGACGGATCGTTCAGGCTTGTGGAATCTGATTTTTCATTTTACGAAATGTTCAAGGGCGTAATAAAGGAAATAGGCCCCGCTGTTGTGGGAAAACAGCAGACGCTCAGCTTCGATATCGATCAATCAATAGGGCCTTCGCTTATCGGCGATGAAAAACGTCTCGCGCAAGTAATATTCCATTTGCTGTCGAACGCGGTCAAGTTCACGCCTGAACGGGGTGAAATAAGTTTTTCGGTTCGCGCTCTTAACGAGGACAGCGGGATAGTTTCTTTACAAATTGAAGTAAGAGATAACGGGATAGGCATACCGAAAGAGAGGCAAAATGAAATATTCAATCTATTCGAGCAGGTGGATGGGGGCTTGACCAGGAAAGCGGACGGAGTCGGATTGGGTCTTTCGCTGGCGGAGCACATAATAGAATTGATGGGCGGCAAGATATGGGTCGAATCCGAACCCGGCCAAGGTTCGACTTTTACTTTCACCTGTAACTTGAAAAAGGGGTAACTGGGTTCTTGAAGAACAACTCGCCAATATCCCAGAAAAATTTAAATGAATGACTGTTTTAAGGTCATTAAGGTGGTGTCTTATGGTTAAAAATCTGTTGGTTTACAGCCTGGTCCTGAACCCGATAAGGCCTGGCATGGAACATTTGCCGCAAGAAGTTATTGCAAAACAACAACAAGCGCGTATAGCACATTTAGAGCATGAAATAAAGAATTATCAAAACCAGATTGAGGCTATAAAGTTAGGGAAGGGCATAGCAAATGCCAGCGGCAATAAATAATGATGAGTTGATAGTATTATCTTTTGAAGAATTTTTAGAGCATTCTTTTTGCTGTTGTTCTTTTACAGCGTTATTTGTGATTGACAAAGAGCCAAACCATAATGAACTTATGATAATTATAAAAGAAGCTCTAAAGATCGGGACGAAATACTTTTTGTCTTGGGGCATGTATGCTGATGATCTTCATGATTTATTTGATGATTTGATAATATCTGAACAAATGGAGAAAAATGGAGTTGATTATGTCCCCCCCCTTGCTGAAACAATAATGACTACAGCTCATAGCGCTGAAACAGCTGAAGATGTTTTATTTTTTTATTTCAACTGTACAGGAGCTAAAAGTGAGTCACACAAATTTTTAATTTTATATAATGACGCGGGTAAATATATATCTGAGTTAAGTGTAGCGTTAAAATATTACACAAAAGTAGAAAAATAACATGTGGACATTATGATTATGGAAAGATTGGACGAATGACGGCCGGTGAACTGCGATATATTCGGGACAATTGGGACAGGCTGGCTAATAGTGTCAAGTTTTATCAAAACAATATTGAAGTACCTCCGCCATGGGTACAATAAGCTCTTAGCCCGCCGGAGAGAGGGGAAATGTATAATGGGGTATACGGAAGAGATACGGCTCAACGCAAAGAATGCTTCTTTAATTTTAGTGGTGGACCGTCGTGCCCACTTTGATTGGAGCACTGTGCATGTGTTATCCTCAATGCATGATGAGGCTATATTAATTGGTTGTTCTACTTTAGAAAAGTTTGAGGCACGATTTATAGAAGCGTTTAAACCTTTGACAGGACCGAGACCCAACAAATTTACATGGCACGGCAAAACGATGTTTGAAATCATAGTTTTGGAAGCGCCGCATGCAGTAATGGCTGTGGAAGAAATGTATGATGGCGGTTTAGAAATAAACATTATGGACATAGATGGTAATTTCCTTCCATCGATTTATGTAACCAGAGATGATATGGATAGATGGCTTAAAGTGCTGGAAGAATACCGTTTGAACCACCCTTGGAATGTACAAGTCAAGTAATCACCTGACACCCTGCCTAGGCGGGGCGCTGCCCACGCATATAGCTAAAGATCAGCGCTTCCCTGGATCTTCGCTCCAGGCCGCCAATTCAATTTCCGCGGCCCGGGCCGCGTCGGCTATGGCCGCGCCGACCAGGCGGCTCAAGTGGTGGGCCGGCCAGCGCACGGCTTCGGGCGGCAGCCGGAGAGCCGGGCCGAAGGCCACCACCACCCTGGCCCCGGGCAGGGGCAGGTAGGTCTGGTTCCAGGAATTCCTGAAAACATAGGCCCGGCTCACGGCCACCCCGGCCGGATAGAGGGGGCGGCCGGTCTTGGCGGCCAGAAACCCCGGGCCCGGCTTGGCCACCAGCCTGGGGCCACGCGGCCCGTCGGCGGCGAAGACCGCGTTGCGGCCGTCGTCCAGGGCCTTTTTCAAGGCCAAAAGGCCAGCGCCCCCTCCCTTGGAGGAGGAACCCCGGCAGACCTGGTGCCCCAGGGCGGCCAGGGCCCGGCCCAGCTTGGCCCCGTCCCGGGATGGGCTGACCAGGATGGCGGTGTTCATGTGCCGCATGGTGGGGGTCAGGACCAGGTCGTCCCCGTGCCAGTGGGCCATGACCCCGCTCACGGCCGGGTCCGGCTGGTCTATGATGCGCAGACGCCAGGTGCGGCTGAACAGGGCCATCAGGCGGCCCGCCCAGGCCGGCCAGTCCAGGAGGAAGTTTTCCAGAGGAGGGCTGATAGGCATCAGCCCTCCTCTTGGCCTTCGGTCAGGGCTGCCAGCCCGTTGCGCATGGGCTTGAACCAAAGATAGAGGCAGACCCCGGCGGCCAGAAGCAGAAGGGCCGCGGCCAGGGCCGAGGCTCCCGGGGTCCAGCGGCCCCAGCCCCGGGCCCGGTTGGAAAATTTTATCACCGGCCAGGCTGAAAGCCCGATGACCGCGAGGCTGGCCAGGCTGGAAGAG
>Ga0082212_10001031_pt2 | contig 20841 bp, 18 predicted proteins | sample TergutNt197P3_FD_71548 | JGI IMG/M metagenome (GOLD analysis project Ga0082212, IMG submission 71548) | Neocapritermes taracua P3 segment gut microbial communities from Petit-Saut dam, French Guiana - Nt197 P3 | ecosystem: Host-associated > Arthropoda: Insects > Digestive system > Gut ... | reverse complement strand
CCCGGTGTTACAAGTTGGATTTCTTCCGACTGAAGTATAGCTGAATCTTTCTTGTGGACAATGGGGATTCTGGACCCCGCGAGTCGCTTCGCTCCGCGGGGTGACGGGGATTGCGTTTAATGGGTTCCTGCGGTGGTGAGCGCAGGGAGATGGAGTTGAGGGAATTGAGGGATCTAGTGGTCGAATGGCGAAGACCCAGCAGCTATGAGTGGTCTCATGTGCTGTGGGTTGAGTCGTAGCGTTCGGGCGTCACGGAGGACCGTACCTGGTAGGGTTTCACTCATGATAAAGAAACTTGTGGCTATGGCCAGTGTTGTTCTGCTGGGGATTGGGTTGACCGGATGCAGTGGAGGTTCCACTGGCACCGGGGATACACCGGGAACCGATGATACCAACGCACAAGACACCTACGCGGTGGGTGAAACCTTCACCTACAAGGAAGCTGAGATCACGGTCCTCGCGGTGGAAAGAAACTACGTGGATGAGGGCATGTATCGTCCCGCTGATGAGGGCATGGAGTACGTGAAAATCGATGTTCGCATCGTTAGCGGCACGGGTGATGACCTCCAAGGAAATCCTTTCAATTGGAATGTCGTTGGTTCTGATAACGTACGCCGCCAAAGCTTGGACAACTGTGACATGGAGATTGCTCTATGTGGCGGAGAGATACAGCCCGGTGACGTCATCACAGGATCTGTTGTGTTCGAAGTGCCAGTTGGTGAGCAGATCGAGATTCTCTACCAGGAACCCCTGCAACCCATCATCCACATCACGACCTGAGAACGTACGCTGTCCTCAGTGGATTTCTAGTTCGGTGGTCTGCCACTGCACTCCTAGGAGTCCCGAAAGATTCTTCATTGTTGGGCTGTGGATTCTGGATTCTGCGACTTCGCGCAGAAAGACGGGGGTGGGTGAGCACAGAAAGACGGGATCGGGGAAGTCAGTGACAACGGGTTTCGGGTGTACATGACCATGGGATTGAGTGAATGCATGACCACGGGATCGGGGAAGTCAGTGACAACGGGTTTCGGGTGTACATGACCACGGGATTGAGTGAATGCATGACCACGGGATTGAGTGTTCATGAAATGACACAACCCCGTCTCCCTGCGCGGAGTCGCAGGGTCCATCAGCCATCGTTGATGTCATTTGGTGTCATCTGGCATCAATTGGTAGAGTTGGTCTATCACATCAGGAGGTTTTCATGAGCACAGTTACAGTACGTTTGGATGAAACACTGAAGAAGGATGCGGAAAGCATTACCCAACGATACGGGATTAACCTGCCCACAGCATTTAGGATGTTTGCTGCTGAAATCGTACGGACAAAATCAGTGCCCGTCTCTTTGGGCTATCAACCCCATCCCACCTTTGGGCTAACCGGACAGGCATATCTCGATCACCTGTACGAAGCAAAGAGGAGAATAGACGCAGGTGACCGGGGTACAGTCCACGAACTCATTGAGGTCTAACGTGCCTATCCGATTCGACGATATCGCATGGCGCCAGTACACGGATTGGCAACAAGTCGACAAGAAGACCTTAAAACGGATTAACCAGCTCCTCAAATCCCTGCAGCCAAACGGGCTGAACTCTATTGGGAAAGTCGAGCAACTCCGCGGTGACCTGTCAGGATACTTCTCTGTTCGAATCGATGAAAAGAACCGTCTCGTCTTTCAACTGGAGGATGATGACGTGATCATCATTTCCTGTTCAGGCCATCACGACTAGGGAGGCACCCATGTCAACAATTGAGGAACTACTGGAGCGCAAGTCGGTACGGGTTTTTGAGCCGCGGCCTATTGATCAGGAGGTGAAGGACTCTATTCTGGCTTGCGGGTTTGCAGCGCCGACGGCTGGGAATCAGATGCTCTACTCCATCCTCGACATTGAGGACCCTAAGCTGAAAACATGGTTGGCGCAGTCCTGTGACCATCAGGGGTTCATCGCTACAGCACCGTGGGTATTGGTTTTTCTGGCGGATTGCCGGCGGTGGTACGACGCGTACGAACTGGCGGGATGCAACCCTCGTACCCCCGGTGTTGGGGATTTCGCTCTCGCCTGTCAAGATGCCATGATTGCTGCCCAGAACATGGTGACCGCCGCCCACGCGCACGGGCTCGGCAGTTGCTTCATTGGGGACATCATGGAAAACAAGGAGCAGGTGGTTGCCAAGCTCAACCTCGATCCGTGGGTGTTCCCCGCAACCCTGGTGGTGTTCGGTTACCCAACCGACCAGCAGAAGCGCCGCTCCAAACCACGACGCTTCGCCCAGGAGTTCATTGTCCACACCGATCAGTACCGTCGCCTCACACCCGATGAACTGCAGGACATGTTCGCCAGTCGCGGTGACGACTTCGACCAGTTTGTCCCCGGTTTCTGCGACCGCAAGTACGAATCCGATTTCGCCCAAGAGATGACCCGCAGCGTCACCGAATACCTCCAGGCGTACACCGATCAACAGTAAACAACCCCGAATTCACCTGCTCGTGGCAACTTATTGGTCATCATGACTCATAAGTTGCCACGAGAAGCACATTCAGTGCTGATCTGGAATCACGGTTGCTAAAATAGCGGTATGTTCTTTAAGAAACGCTCCCAAGACACCACTCCAGCCGATCGGCACGGCAACACTCCTTTGCATCTGGCGGTCCACAAGTACGATCCTGATACAGTACGAGTGCTGCTGGCCCAGGGCGCTGACCCGCAGGCAGTGAATGCTCATGGCGCGACCCCGCTGGCATGGGGGCTGGCTTGGGCAGAGAACTACATTATTGAGGAACTGGCAGAGATAGCCGAACTCTTGATCGCAGCTGGAACACCCATCACCACAGAGATGAAAACCGATCTCATCAGGCTGGGTTCGACCTTCGAGTTTGCTCGTGAAGCTTTTGACAAGGAATCACTGCCAGCTACTGATGCAGCCCTCACGAAGCTCTACCAGCTGCTCGATGTGCCACCTGTACCACAAAGAATCATGCACGATGGAACCTCCACAATCACCGCCAACCCGGGTCCATGGAAGCAGCAGTTTCTCGAATTGGAGGACAAACTCGTCCCCGCCATGGGTCCAGCAAAAACTGTTCAAGGCGAGGTTATTCGGATCGTGGGGCGCATCTACGATGAGACCTACCATAACGGTGGAATGAACTGGGATGATGATTATCGCGCGATGGCTGATTTCTTCCTCAGCACTGTGAACACCGGGACCCCACTACCCGAGGCAGAACTCATTGAAGCCACCGAGATGATGGAAACAATCCGTCCCGCTGGTGATCTCGTTCGCGCTGATGGATCGTTCATTGATGATGTTCAACGCCTGTGGGAGCTCGCCACCACCTGGGTTCTGGCCAACCCGATGCCCATCGTCCTGGAGACACCACCGTACCAGCGTTAACCAACTCGGCAGTAGAAGCAGACAACAACCATCGCCGTTACGAAGGGGGAACCCATGTCCATGCCTGACATGCCTGATTTTCTGGCCCCACCTCATCAGCCACCACTCAACCCCACCCAACCGGAGTTTGCTCCACCATCACAACCACCGGTGAGTCCGGTCCCGCCAGAACCATCTTTGCCCTCAACACCACAACCGCCATCCCCCACCCAGATGGAGTACGACCGGGTCATGTCCCAAGTGGAGAAACAGTCCCGCCCAAAAATCGGGTTGCCCATCGCCGCAGTCATCACGGGTATCGGTTTTATCGCATTGGGTATCTATTCGATGAAATCTGGAGAAACACTCCACTACGCGGGCATTCCATTCCACCCCATCGTCATGATGATTATGGGTCTGCTGGTTGGTGGTTTCCCCCTGCTCTCCCTCATCGGAACACTGAGAAACCGTTACTAGGTGGCTCACTTGGACCAGGGAGAGAAGATTGCCCAAGACTTCGCCAACAACGTCGAGCCATGCATCCATCTCAAGGCGGTACGCCGACCCACCGGCATCCTTGACTCCAAGTTTGGGGGTACGCCGTACCTTCCCCCCGGTTTCACGTACCCCATCAACGAGAACCCCAACGGGAATAGAACCCCTCTTCGCTTGTTAGCGCAACTCAACTTCGCCACCCTACCCAAGGTTGACTGGTTGGAGAGCGCGCGGTTCCCCAACCATGGAATCCTGCAGTTCTATATCCCTGATGATGAAAACAAAGACGTGTACGGCGCCGATTTCGACAACCCAGGAAATCAGGCTGGGTTCCGGGTGATCTATCACGAGAATGTGATCGAGGATCCCTCCCAGTGGTCTCACCCCCCGAAGCTCGCCACAAGGGAGACATCGTATTTCCCTTTCCGTGGAGAATTCGCTCTGGAACCAACCGTGGGGTCGATGCCTATGTCGCCGTACGATTTTCGCTTCGACCAGGCATTTGAGGCCCATGTCGCAGGCCATATTCCTCCCGATCAATTGGTCGCGATGCGCGAAGCCGTCAAAGAATATCTCAGGGACAACTACAACTGGACAGGGCATCGCATCGGTGGTGGTCCCTTCTTCACCCAAGAAGACCCCCGAGAATATGGTCCACATGGTGAAGTTGTAGCAGGTCAAATGCTTCTCCAAATCGATTCTGGCGGTGATGAACCCAATGAAATCTGTTGGGGAGACCATGGTGTCGCCAACTTCTTCGTGGGTGAGTCTCAATCACCAACAGAGAACCCAGGATTCGATCTGTCTACGGTCATCTATACCTGGGACTGTTTTTAACCTCGGGGTCAGTGGGGACGGTATCTCTTCCCCCGTCATTCCGCGCGAAGTCGCAGAATCCAGACACCACAGACACCACCACAAGGATTGTTTACGGTTAGTGAGACAATTCGACTGACTCCACATGACGGATGATGTGGATTCTGGACCCTGCGACTACGCGCAGGGAGACGAGGGGATGCAGGGCGACGGAAGGGCGCGCAGGGTGACGGGGGAGAACAGGGTGAACTGCGCGAAGCGCAGGTCACTTCTCTTCGTGGTACTCCTGGTCGGTGTTGACCTCCCACACTCGTGACTTGTCGCTCTCACCAGCGACGATGGCGCCCACGGTCTCAAAGGCGGTCACCATGGAGTGATCCATGTTGTTGTAGCGGTGCTGACCGTTGCGTCCCACACACCACAGGTTGTCGATGGTGTCGAGGAATCCACGCAGTTGATCGAAGTTCTCATAGGTGTCGAAATACGCGGGGTAGGCTTTCTTCACGTGTTCGCGGTGGGACATGAGCACATCATCAGCGCTAGCGATCACCCCGATGCGGACCAGCTCCTCCACAGCGAAAGCCACGAAATCCTCGTCACTCATCGCCCAATACTCATCACCCTCAGTGTTGAAATACTCCAACCCCATCCACACGGTGTTCTCCAAATCACCGACCATGTAGGGTGACCAGTTGTTGAAAATCTGCAACCGCCCCAGAGTCACCGAGGTGTCTTGAACATAAATCCAACAATCCGGGGTGATATCCCCCACGGTTGGTCGCTTGCCATTGTTGCGCAACAAGAATTTGTCATTGGGTACGAGCAGCCCAACCGTCTGGAAGTCACGGTACGGCAACCCCTCAGCGATCTCAGCCATATCCGAGGGAACATCCTTCATCGCTTCCACCAGGTCTTTGACCGGCATCGACGAAATCAACTCATCGCAGGGGTACTTCTTCCCATTGGCGCACACAACCGACGTGATCTTCCCCGACTTGCCCCGTACGACATCAGTCACACAAGCGCCAGTGACCACGGTCCCACCCAACGAACGAATCTCATCAGCCACAGCAGTCCACAGTTGCCCAGGCCCGTACTTGGGGTAGACGAATTTCTCGATGAGTGAGGTTTCCACTTTGCGGTTTTTGACTCGGAAGATCTTGGTGAAGATGTCCACCAAGACAGCCCTGATCGATAATCCTTTGACCCGCTGGGCCCCCCATTCGGCCGAGATTTCCCGAGGGTGGCGACCCCAGAGTTTCTCGGTGTATCCCTCGAAAAACATCGAATACAACACCCGCCCAAAGCGGTTGATATAGAAGTTTTCAAGATTGTCTTCCGGAAGACTGCGGAAGATGGTGGCCAGATAACTAAACCCTGCTTTCATGGTGGTGAGGAACCCCATGTTTTTAATCGTGGTCCAGTTGAGGCTCACCGGGTAGTCAAAGAAATTGTGGCGATAGTAGATCCGCGAAACCCTGATTCTCTCCAGCATCACCAGGTCTTCGCTTTGGGGATCAGCTCCGCCGTCCACCAGACCAACCTGCGTACCCAAGAGCAACTGGTCGAGGGCAAGGGACCCCTGGGGTTGGACGAACAGCGACCACCAATCGGTGACACGGGTGTCCTTGGAAAAGAAGCGGTGACCGCCGATATCCATGCGGTTGCCCTGGGTTTCGACAGTACGCGAGATTCCGCCGAACACCTCACTGGCCTCCAGAAGGGTGACCTCATATCCACCGGCTTTCACCAGTTCATATCCTGCGGTGAGCCCAGCAGGGCCCCCACCGATGATCACAACTTTCTTCATGTCGAGGAATCCTTCCTGTAGAGGGTGACCTTGCGGGCGGTGAAGTTCCACACGAACGTCACCACCACCGTAATCAGTTTAGAAATCATGAAGTGGAATCCGACTTTTTCGGTGAAGAACCACATGAGCCCAAGAGTAATACCCAACCCAACGATCCCCACCAACACGTACACCACGAACTCAGCGACCCGACCAACAGGAGCCTTCTCTTTGAAGACAAACTTGATCGACAGCAGGAAGTTGACGATCACACCAACGATGAACCCGAAGGTCGCAGCAAGCAGATAGTGCACCCCTGCCCAAGCAAGCAACCCCAACACCAGATAGTCAGCCAAAAAAGCTAGCCCAGCTACGAACAGAGCCCGGAAAACTTGGAGAACAACATTCGAGGTTGGTTGAAGCATCAGGCCATGAACATCCAGGGTTCTCACCAAGTGCAACAGTTCTTTCACAATCTGGTCCTGATCCTCGGGACACAATGGTCCATCTAACACCACGTACCCTACAGTGTTTCCCCCCGACACTTCACACCGATATCATTGTTTGGCTTCTTTGTCATCGCCTGGGCTGAGGTCCCCCACAGGGCGAGCAAGCATCGCAAAAACCAACAACACACTGATGACCACAGTGAACTGGAAATATCGATAGTCCGGCCCGCATAGCAACAGCATGGTGCCAATGTTGTACGCGAGGATGGGAACCATCACAAACAGAGTCTTAAAACCTATTCCACGACCCAGGGAGTAGATGCCCAGCATCAACAAGATCAGCATGTGTAACCCTATGCTGGACATGATCCGATCGGGTAGCACTCCACCAATCACCCCATGAACGATCTTGTAAACGAAACCTACCGGCTTGGTGATGGGTTTCATCGCCTCCACTTGCGCATCAGTGTAGGTCACATCTTTCGCATAGTCACCAATCCAGAAACCCACCGAATACTGCCAGTCGAAGGGGCTCCACACCACCCTGGTGAGGGCCGCCAGAGCCGTGATTGATTCCTCGGGGGCATGTCGAATGGTACGAAGAGTCATAGAGGCCAAGTCACCTGGGGGCACCTCGGCTATCGCTCCATTGGCATTGTTCTGCCATTTCACATAGTTGAAGTTTCCTGTCTCGTACAGCTCCTGCCACCTTTCTTCGGTGGTGATCGACAACAGGAAATCCCTGGTGTCAGGATCGAGGGCCTCAGGGTTGGACACCATCACCTCACCCATCATGACCATGGGCAACCCTACGACCTCCACATAGGTCTGGGATTGGGTTCTCTCAACATCCGCGAGGCGATACAACCCCTGGGTGAATCCGAGCCATATCAGTACGGCGCCCAGTATGCTCAGAAGAACATTGCGACTGGCTCCCCGATAGAAAATCACCAGGACGATCACAAAAGGAACCGTCAGGAAGATTCCGTTGTGTCGAACAGTAGACAGTAGGGCAACAACGATCGCCACAGCGGTGGCGTTATACCACCTGCCAAACCAGGCGCCTTGAGTGAAAACAATGTTGAGCATCAGCACAGCCAGCCACACCATGAGAATCATGAAGGTGGTGTCTTTCCAGGGGTGGAGCAAAATCCGCCCGGTCGAATGGGCGCCTATAGCCACCAGAATAAACAGCCCCACCCAGCCACGGCGGAACCCCCACGCAACCAGGGAGGCCACCGCGTACCCAAAAACGAAAGAAAACACGACCATCTGGAAGCCGAGGAAGAAAGAATAATTGGGGACAATCTGGTAGACCACCCAGATCATCATCGTGTGCAGGGCCGGGTGCCAGTTGTTGAAGTCACCGGCAACAACCTGGTTCCATTGCTGGATAGAGTCCAGGCCCATAGCTCCCGGATAGTACGCCATGAGTTCACCTAGGAAGTAGACCGACAGGATCACACCGACCACCACGATGATCTTCCATGAGAGCTTGGAACGCTGTGAACTCCGGGTGATTGTCATCGTGGGGGCTTTGATCACCCACAGTTTGATCCCCTGATAAACCACCACAGGAGCCACGACAGCCATAGCAGCGAAACTTGCCATCGTTGACACCCCGGTGCGGTAGTACCACACCTTGATGAGCATCATGAGAAGGGTGCTCGCCAATCCGAAATAGAGCGCAACCGCTGTGTAACACCAGAACCGACCGCGCCGCCCAGTGTCGACAGGAGAGAACGCTCGCCCGGTGAATTGTCGATAGTACCCCCACGCATCTGTGAGTTTGCCCATCACTGCTTGCACTCATCTCCCCAATCATCTTGGTCGACTTTCCTCGCCATCCTACCCGAAACAAGACACCCCCCTCCGGTCGCCCGGCTATCTCACACATGAGCCTTTCTACATCTCATTTGGGAGACTCCTTCCCACCAAGCCCGCGAATGTCTATAGTTGACACCACAAGTTCAAGACGGCAGCGCTGCCGACAAAAATGTCTGTGGTCTCCATGGTGTGAGGCTGAGATGTTTGCGTGGCCTTCGTCATGTCCCAGGAAACAAAGAAGGAGACTTAATGAAGAAGGTATTGATAGCCAATCGCGGTGAGATCGCTGTCCGCATCATTCGAGCCTGCTCGTCGTATGGACTGCAGTCTGTGGCTGTGTACTCCGACACTGATGCTGATGCGATGCACGTACGTTTGGCCGATGAAGCATATGGACTAGATGGTCGAAGCGCACTGGAATCCTATCTGGATGCAGACAAGATTCTCGCTGCAGCTAAGGCTTCCGGAGCTGATGCTATTCACCCAGGGTACGGATTCCTCTCTGAGCGAGCTGAGTTCGCTCAAGCCGTGGAGGATGCTGGCCTGACGTGGATTGGCCCCACCCCCGAAAATATCGCCTTGCTGGGCGACAAGGTGGCTGCTCGTACTATCGCTGAAAAGGTGGGAGCACCCTTGGTGCCGGGCACCCCTGGCCCAGTGGAATCCGTTGAGGAGGCGCGCGCTTTCGCTGAGGAACACGGTTACCCTATTGCTATCAAAGCTGCTTTTGGTGGTGGCGGTCGCGGCTTGAAGGTCGTACGCAACCCCAAGGAGCTGGAGCTTCGCTACGAATCAGCTGTGTCTGAGGCTATCTCAGCTTTCGGGCGTGGTGAATGTTATGTGGAGCGTTTCGTTGATCGCCCCCGCCACGTTGAAACCCAGGTCTTGGGTGATGGCAAGGGTCGGGTTGTGGTCATCGGCACCCGTGACTGTTCCACTCAGCGTCGCCATCAGAAAGTCATCGAAGAGGCTCCCGCGCCTTTCTTGACTGACCTGCAATTCGAGAAACTCGTGGCAGCTTCGAAAGCTATCGGTGAGGAAGTGAACTACCGTGGCGCTGGCACCATGGAGTTCATGCTCGGCTCCGATGGGTTGCTGAGCTTCTTGGAGGTAAACACTCGCCTTCAGGTGGAGCATCCTGTCACCGAGCGTGTCACCGGTATCGACTTGGTGATCTGGCAGTTCAAGATCGCTGAAGGCCATTCAATGGATGAGTTGCCTGATGTGATCCCCTCCAATGGTCACTGCTTCGAATTCCGCATCAACGCTGAAGACCCTGGCCGTGGTTTCCTTCCACAGTCGGGCGAATACACCCGGTTCGATGTTCCTGGTGGTCCGTTTACCCGCGTCGATGCTGGTGTGGGTTCTGTGGGTACGATTTCTGCAGAGTTCGACTCGATGATTGCCAAGATCATTGTCTGGGGTGGCACACGTGAAGAGGCGATTGCTCGCAGTCGTCAGGCCATGAAGGAATGTGTGATTGAAGGGATCCCGACCCTGGTTCCCTTCCATCGCAGAATGTTGGAGGAACCCAGTTTCACTGCCACGAAGGCGAAGGATTTCAAGGTTCACACCAACTGGATCGACACCGAATGTGATTGGTTGGGTGAGCTCACTCAACCTCTGCCTGCTGGTGTCCATCGTGAAGATGTCATCCGTGAATGGTTCGAAGTTGATGGCAAGTGGATGCGTTTGGGTTTCCCGGCATCTTTGGTGGGCTCTGGTGGTGGTGTGAGCACACCAGCGAAAGCTGCCCCTGCTGCTGATATGGCTGGCGCAGTGAAATCCTCCATGAACGGTCTGGTATCGAAGTGGTTGAAAGCCACAGGTGATGCAGTATCCGAGGGTGAATCTGTCGGTGTCCTGGAAGCCATGAAGATGGAGATGCCGATTGTTGCTGAAGACTCTGGCACTTTCACTCAAATGGTGGAGGAAGGCACCACCGTCAAGGAGGGCCAGGTCATCGCCACGATCACCTAACTCCTCGATCACTTGCTCAGAGCGGTCCTCATTCCCCTGTTCGAGGACCGCTCTGTTGTATCAGAGGACATGTGACAGGGGGACGGTGGCTGCCCCCCCATGTGGAGTCTGGATTCCGCGACTTCGCACGGAATGACGGTATGGGGGTTCGCTCCGGGTGTGACAGGGGGACCTGTCCCCGAAATACCTGTCCTGGAAATACCAAGTCCCCCATCAGAATGGTGGTTCTGTGGGGGACTTCTCTCGTGACTAGCGCCGAGCCCGGAGGGGGAATGCGCACCTGTTTTGCGTCAGAGGTGGTAGATGGGATTACATGCTTCTCCCGGGGTTATTGGACACTACATGAGTCGGACAGTTGGCATTGTTGGGGAAATCTTTGTGGGGGTTAAAGAACATGCGCGTGGAGAGGAATGAATCTGACCTGTTCAGCAGACTCATTGTCGCAGTTGTTGGGATAGACATCTGCGTACCTCTCTTTCCTGTCGTGAGATTAGTTTCACTCATCGATTCCCAGAAACCTCTAAGAAACCCCCAACAGGAAAAAATCTTTGACAATCTCGCGCAAAAAGCTCGACATGATGACCGAAAACATCCACTGCTCTACCTCAGTGACACCCGGACACTGCGACATCCAACAGGGAGTTCAACCTATGACATCTGACTTGAGAAGAGGGGAGAGACACTGTGTGGGTCTAGGTGGACTTGAACCACCGACCTCTGCCTTATCAGGGCAGCGCTCTAACCGTCTGAGCTATAGACCCGCGAAGAGCTACTTTATCAAAATCACCCTGGTCGCCTCAAGTTACCACCGTGAAGCACCCCGGTCACCGACAACTCAGATCCATCCACGATCACGGGCAATGATGAGAGCCTGGACGCGATTGGCGGCACCAAGCTTGGCCATGATGGAGGAAACATAGTTGTTGATTGTCCCTGGACTCAGATGCATGACCTTGGAGATCTCCGAGGTTGTGCCCACCCTAGCCACGGTTCTCAACACATCGGTCTCACGGGAGGTCAGTGGGGAGGTGTTCTCCTGATCAGCCATCTGAGGTTCGATGAGTCGTTTGCCACCGTGGACTTGTTCGATGGCTTGAACAATGTCAGCGAAGGGAAGATCCTTGCTGAGATAGGCCCAGGCACCATTGTCGTAAGCCCGGAAGCGATGCCCAGGCAGATCCTGTCCGGTGAGCAAGATCGATCGGCATTGCGGAATACAGGAGCGCAGTTGCTCGATCATATGAAAGCCCGCGTCATCAGGAAGGTGGGTATCAATCAGTGCGGTGTCTGGTTGGTGAACCCAAGCAAGATTGATGGCTTCGCGTACCGTGGACGCAGCAGCAACAACATTGATATTTTCTTGGAGGTTCAGCATCACTGTGAATGCTTCACGAACAGAGGCGTGGGATTCCACGAGTAGTACGGATGTCATCGTGTCTCCATCCGAAGTGGCGACTGTTCTGCCATCACGCTATGGCACCTGGGGGTCTTGGTGACCCGACAACCAGTGGCTGTCATGATTTCTCCCATCTTTGAGCTCAATCACTTCACTGGAGGGGTTCGTGGTGAACACCTCCTCCCCCGGTCTCCCGTGGTCTTCCCAATGCTGAGCACCTTCCTTTCCTCCACGGTCCTGGGATATTACCTTGATCATTCAAGGTGGAAACCGATGATGTTTTCCGGTGGCTCAGCAATGAGTTTCTCCACGCTTACGCTATTCCAGCGCAACAAACCCACGAGGGGAACAAGCTGGGGAAAACACGTGAGTAAACTCATGGCAAAGAGGGATTCTTCACGCTGGGAAGGTCACGAGGGGGAAATACTGAAATTGAGGTAGCGGTGGGAGCCGCTAGCCTCTCCCACCGCTCATGGTCGATAAAACTTGTTCCACCGACCACCGGCTACAGTCAACTACCGACTCTTAGGGGGAGGAGCGATAGTCTTCCCTGCAGCACATCTATCCTGCGATGATCTTCAACCAAGTTATTGAAGATGATTCTACGTCCCTATGTTAGCGCTATCTATCTGTTAATACTGAAGTGAACCCCAGGTTTCCACCTGAGAGGGATACTCTCCAGACCACAGTGAGAGACCTCATATGGTACGTCTTGTGCAATCAGACAGATAGTAGCGCTCTGTTTGGTCCTGCTCAAGAGAAGTTGCCCCGTACTGAGACGATAATGAGAAAAATCACTCATGATGAGTATCACCCATGGTGTCTGGCAGACAAACCGAGCAGAATAACCCTTGAACACCCCAGAGAGGAACAAACCATGGAGGCTTCCTTTTCGATCTGCTCAACACCTGATGGTCCTTTTTCTGTGATAGCCACCACTGAAGCGGTGATTGCTTCAGGGTGGGTTTCTCGTTGCGATGAACTAGTCACCCTCATCCATCCATCCTTGAGACCTTCCTCCATCTCCGAGCAGCCGCACCGGTTTTTGACCACGACCTTGGATGCTGTGTCCGCGTACTATCAAGGAGACTTGGAGGCGCCTTCGCTCATCGAGGTCCACCAGATGGGTGGGCCGTTTTTCCAACAGGTGTGGCAGGTGCTTCGTGGGGTGAAGGTTGGGGAGATTATTTCCTACAGTGAGCTTGCAGTGAGGGCTGGTCGCCCCAAAGCAGTACGAGCTGCTGGGTCAGCGTGTGCGACTAATGCTGTTGCTTTGTTTGTTCCCTGCCACCGCATTGTGAGGGCTGATGGCCGGTGGGGTGGTTTCGGATATGGACTAGCGGTCAAACAGTCTTTGGTGGATCGTGAATCCCAGGGCGGGGGGAACCCTGGGTTCCACGTGAGTATTGAATAGTTAGACCACAGACCAGCCGTCATCAACGGGAAGAATCACACCGTTGATGTAGCGTGCAGCATGTTCATCTGCGAGGAAACATATGGCGCGGGCTAGATATTCTGGCTCAGCCATCTCGGGTGCGGTTGCTGCCAGGATCGGCCCTAGCCGTTGGGCAGCTAACTCGGAGCGGAAGTTTCCGCCCACATTGGTTTTCACTGCTCCAGGTGCGACAGCATTGCAGCGGATCCCTGATTTTCCATAGAGGGCGGCAATGTGTTTGGTGAGCCCATTGACGGCATGCTTGGAGGCTGTGTAGGCAATTCCAGCGCAGGTTCTTAGGCTTGCTTCTGAGGAGACATTGACGATGACTCCTCCGCCTGCTTCGAGCATCAGCGGGATGGTCGCCCGGCAGATCCTCATCATGGCGGTGGTGTTGACGGCCAGGGTACGCTCCCAGGTTTCATCATCGAGTTCGACGATGGGCAGGAATCCGTCCATGATCCCCGCATTATTCACCACGATATCAACCTTGGAATCGGCTGCTTGAATCATCTTGTCTGCTGCATCGCCTTGTGTGATGTCCAGTGCCACCGGGATGTAGTTTTCCCCCAGTTGCGCCTTGGCTTCCTGGAGGCGGTCTTCCATCAAATCCACGGCAATAACCCGACCACCGTCTTGGATGATCATCTCAGCAGTGGCCAGCCCAATACCGGAGCCGGCACCAGTGACTATGGCTGTCTTGTCACGGAATCTTGTCCCGTACTTTTCTTGTCGAGTCGTTTCTGTTCCCATGATATTTCCTTTCTTGTTTTCCTGCTTAGTACGCACAGTGCGCCCCCCAGGAATTCATGGATGCCAACTATTGTTCTCTTCCCCTCACACCCCTGACAAGAAACGTCTGACCAGGCGATACAACGGTGTTTTTTATCGAGATGGTTCGTAAAAGTCAGACCAAAGACCTAGGCTTATGCCATGGAAGATCAATCCCCTTCGACCACAACTGGTCCAGAGTTTTTCACCCAGGATGGTCCGGGGCTCTTCTTGGATGCTCCTACGCTTTCACGTCCAGATGCCCCATTGGCTCTCTACCGCCGCTACCGCCCCGAGACTTTTTCCGATGTCATCGGCCAGGAACATGTCACTGAACCTCTCAAAAGAGCCCTGAGCAATAATCGGGTCAACCATGCTTATCTGTTTTCCGGTCCCCGTGGATGTGGGAAGACTTCTTCTGCGCGGATTCTCGCTCGATCCTTGAACTGTGACCAGGGGCCAACCCCTGAACCTTGTGGTCTTTGTCCATCTTGTCAAGATTTGGCCCGTGGTGGGCCTGGGTCTATCGATGTCCTGGAGATCGATGCCGCTAGTCATGGTGGTGTTGATGATGCTCGTGAGTTGCGTGAGAGAGCTTTCTTTTCACCAGTACGCTCGCGGTATCGGGTCTATATCGTTGACGAAGCCCACATGGTGACCACCCAGGGTTTCAATGCCTTGCTCACGTTAGTGGAGGAACCCCCACCGCATGTGAAATTTATTTTTGCTACCACTGAACCGGATAAGGTTATCGGTACGATTCGTTCTCGCACCCACCACTATCCTTTCCGGTTGATTCCCCCGAAAACTATGATTGGTTTCTTAGAGCATATTTGTGCAGAAGAGTCGGTTTCTATCGATGAGCGAGTCATTCAAATGGTGGTGCGTGCTGGTGGTGGGTCGGTGCGTGACGCCTTATCTGTTTTGGACCAACTCATGGGTGGTTCCTCCTCTGAGGGTGTGAGCTACGACCATGCCATTGGGTTGTTGGGTTACACCCCGGATTCTTTGATGGACGCTGTGGTGGAGGCTTTGTCCTCAGGGGATTCCACGGGAGTGTTCACCAATATCGACAAGGTTATTGAAGCTGGCCAGGACCCGCGACGTTTCGCTGAGGATCTTCTCACTCGATTGCGCGACCTCATGATTGTTGCTGCTGTTCCTGATGCTACGACCAGTGGGCTTCTCGATCTTCCTGGAGACCAAGTGGAGCGTTACCAGGGACAGGCAAACCAGATGGGTATTGCCACATTAACCAGGGCAGCAGAAGTGGTGGCAGCGGGCCTTTCTGCTATGAGAGGAACCACAGCTCCCAGACTCCAGGTGGAGCTGATGTGTGCCCGAATTCTTCTTCCCGCCTCCGATAGTGGTGAGCGGGGAATCCATGCTCGATTGGAAAAACTGGAAAAGGACATTCGTCGCCCAGTATCACCATCACCGGTGATTCCAGATGATCACGAGGAAACCTCTCCACAACCTGTCTCGGCGACGAATCAGGACGCTGTCACACCTGCTTCGTCTACCCCCAAGCAGACTCCTGCTACAGCTCCATCAGTGACACCTCCTGTGGATCCACCAGCACCTCACGCGGCCACCCCTGCTCCGTTTACTGGTGATCTCACCACCGAAGCTGTCCACGAGCATTGGCCCCAGATTCTCGCCCATATGGCCTCCATCAGGCGTTTCGTGTGGACCCTGCTCAACCAGCATGTTGTGGAAACCGAGCTTCGAGGTGATGTTTTGTGGGTGACTTTCTCAGAAGCTGGACCACGTGATCACTTCAACCGGTCCAATGGCGAAGAATTGCTGAGCCAAGCCGTGACAGCCCACATGAATCACAGTGTGAAGATCAGGGCCCGTCTCAACTCCGAACCTATCCCTTCTGAGGGTACGGCTATTCTCTCCTTAGCGCCATCGGCCTCGCAGCCGAAGACCTCACGCGAATCCCCAGCAGAAACTCCTGGTCACTCACCTCAACCCACTCCAGAACCCACAGCCCCAGTAGAGTCTGCCACAACACCAACGGTGACACCCACCATGGCAGATGAGGATGAACCTGCCAGCGAGGGTCTTTCCAGTGAGGATGATGAAATCGTGGACAACCCTGAGGATGTGGCAGCTGAACTGGTGAAGGAACTTTTTGATGCTGAGTTGATTTCCGAGGTGAAAACGAAACCAGCCCCACGGAAGAAGAACTGATGTTTGATGCACCGATCCAAGACCTCATCGGCTGCCTGGGCCGACTTCCTGGCATCGGACCTAAGTCAGCTCAACGGATTGCCTTTTTTCTCTTGGATTGTGACCCCCAGGAGGTCACCGATCTTGCTCAGGCGATCATCCAAGCTAAAGAGAAAGTATCTTTCTGCTCGGTGTGTTTCAATGCGACCCAGGATTCTACCTGCCGGATATGCCAGGACCCACGCAGGGACCCTCACCAAATCTGTGTCGTGGAGGAGTCCAAGGACATCATTGCCATTGAGCGTACCCGTGAATTCCATGGAACCTACCATGTTTTAGGCGGTGCCATTTCGCCCATCGACAATCGTGGCCCCGCTGATCTTCACATCAAGGAACTGGTTCAACGTCTCAGCGATGGGGTGGTCACTGAAATCATTCTCGCCACAAACCCCAATACCGAAGGGGAGGTGACCGCCACCTATGTGGCTAGGCTCCTGGCTCCTTTGGACATCCATGTTTCCCGTTTGGCTTCCGGACTACCGGTGGGAGGGGACCTCGAATACGCTGACGAAATCACGTTGGGTCGTGCCTTTGAGGGCCGTCGAACTGTTGAGGGCCCCACGACTCCTGGGTCTTAAAAACCCAACAGTGGAACGCTGGCCTGAACAATCCGCTAGGCTCAACCTATGCCACAATTTCGCCCCTTCCCTGCTCTGAGGTACGCACCTGGTACGGATCTTGGACAGGTTCTTGCTCCCCCCTACGATGTTTTGAGCGACACTGACGCTGAGTCTCTTCGTCAGTCCCATCCCCACAACATCACCCATGTAGATGTTCCTGACGATCAGGACTACCTGCAAGCAGCCAAGAAACTATGGAGCTGGGTGAAGGAAGGGGTGCTCACTGCTGACAAGGACGACACCTTCACGATTTATCGAATGGTGTTCACTGATGATGCGGGCACTGCTCGGGAGATCTCTGGGGTTTTGGGGGGGTTAGAAGTTGTCGATGACCCTCTAGCCGAGGGGGCACTATCACCACAGGATCGTCCCCCAACCGTCCTTCCCCATGAACGCACTACACCCAAAGCTGCCACTGACCGCCTCGAATTGATGAAAGCCACAGCCACCAACTCTTCACCAGTGTGGGGGCTCTCCTTGGCTAGTGGTTTGACCAAGGCTATTGCCGAACCCGGTACTGCGATGGGTTCGGTGGTTGTCGATGGGGCCACCCACACTATTGAAAGGATCACAGATCCTGGGCGGATTTCTGTGATTCGTTCCATTGTTGAATCTGATGATGTTCTCATTGCTGATGGCCATCATCGCTATTCGGTTTCCCGGCAGTACCGCGACCTGATTCGCGCCAGAACGAAGCGTACTAATACTCGCGCAGAACGTACGCTCACCTTTGTCAATGAACTCATTGACGATCAACTCTCGATTCAGGCCATTCACCGACTCTATTCAGGTGTCAGGGCCGAGGATTTCCGTCGCCAACTGGAAACATGCTTCGACCTGGAGGCCACCACTGTGTCACCTACGACCTTGTCCCAGATGGTGAGGGACTCTCGTCTGGTGGTGATGTGGAGTGATGGTTCTGCCCACTGGCTGATCCCCAAACCCCAGGTCTTCGATCACCTGCGCAACCTGGATGGGCTCTGGTTGGAATCCGCCCTTGATCACCTGGACTATGAGGTCACCTATCAACATGGGTTAGATGACATGAGCTCGCAAATGTCCACTGGTGAGTATTGCGCTGGTGTGCTCATTCGCCCCACCTCTATCGATGAAATTCGCCGTACTGCACGTGAAGGACTGCTCATGCCACCGAAGTCCACTTTCTTCACCCCGAAACTTTTAACAGGGTGGGTCTTGCGTGCCACCGAACCACTCAAGGTAAAGTAACCGCGAGGTTTGCTCGCCATCACCCCTGGATGGGCGAGTAACCGCCTTGCACGTCGGAAGTTTCTCCGACTAAAATGAAAAGTTCGTCCAGGCAACCGTTGGAAAGGATCTCAGTGGACAAGGAAATCTTCGAAACCTATGAGTCCGAGGTAAGGTCGTATTGTCGTACCTTCCCCACTGTCTTCAATAAGGCAAAGGGATCTCTTCTCACCGATCAGGAAGGCCGAACATATATCGACTTCTTCAACGGCGCTGGGACACTCAACTATGGTCACAACCCCGATTTCATCAAGAAACAACTCATTGACTATCTCGAATCTGACAATATCGTGCACGCTTTGGATATGTACGCGGTGGCTAAGGGGGAGTTCATTGAGAGACTTCAAACCTCGATTCTTCAGCCACGAGGATTCAACTACAAGCTCCAATTCCCTGGCCCGACAGGCACGAACGCTGTCGAAGCGGCCCTGAAGCTTGCGCGCAAGGTCACCAAGAGGACCAATGTTTTGGCCTTCATGGGGGCCTACCATGGAATGACCTTGGGCTCCTTGGCTGCCACCTCTGATGACAGTAGTCGAGCTGGTGCAGGGTTGCCCTTGAGCGGTGTCACCCACATCCCAGCTCCCTATCAGTACGGGGACGATTTTGCTCTGGAATACTTGACGATGGTCTTGACCGATGACCATTCAGGGATCGACAAACCTGCCGCGATTATCTTGGAGACTGTTCAAGCCGAAGGTGGTGTTTATGTTTTCTCCAACGAGTTCCTGCAAGGGGTTGAGAAGATCGCTGCCGAGCATGGAATCCTGGTGATTGTTGACGACATCCAGGTGGGTTGCTCACGTACTGGTTCTTTCTTGTCTTTTGAACGCGCTGGAATCCATCCCGACATGGTATGCCTGTCAAAGTCTTTGGGCGGATATGGGATGGCTTTCTCCCTGATGCTTCTCAAACCAGAGCTCGATATTTGGCATCCGGGGGAACATAATGGAACCTTCCGCGGGAACCAACTGGCCATGGTTGCTGCCACAGCGGGTCTGCAGATCACGATAGATCAAAACATTGAGCAGGGGGTGAGCAGTCGAGCAAAGATCGTGTCAGAGTTTCTCACCACCGAAGTTGCCCCACTGTCGAAGGAGATTGAGATTCGCGGGATGGGACTGATCTGGGGTATCGATCTTTTCGATGGGGACAAAGCAGCGCAGGTAGCGCGCGAATGCTTCAGCCGTGGGCTCATCCTTGAACGCGCAGGCCGAGACAATGGTGTGGTGAAACTCATGCCCTCTTTGGTGATCCCCGAAGAAACCCTTCTGGAGGGTTTAGCAATCGTTCGCGATTCTCTTGCCCACGTGATGAAATAACACCCAACCCCGTCATTCCGCACACCCGACCCCCTCGTACTGCACACCCAACCCCGTCATTCCGCACACCCCACCCAGCGTACTGCACACCCAACCCCGTCCATCCGCACACCTCACCCGGCGTACTGCACACCCCACCCCGTCATTCCGCGCGTAGTCGCGGAATCCAGATACTACAGTTACCACTACTGGGATTGTCCGTGGTTGGTGAGACTATTCAGCTACTCCCCACTATGGATGATGCGGATTCTGGACCCTGCGACTTCGCGCAGGGTGACGGTAGTGGGAGCACGGGGTGCCTCACCCTCAATCCCGGCGTACTGCACACCCGACCCCCTCGTACTGCACACCCCACCCCGTCATTCCGCGCGAAGCGAAGCGGAGTCGCGGAATCCAGCAAACCTCATGTAGTCCTTCACAGAATGTCCCATCCAGTGGGATTCTGATATGTTGTTTCACACGACGGTGAAAACCGTTGATCAGTCGTGGTTGCCCCCCGCCACGACGACACAACACATATTCACACAGGAGAAACAAACAATAATGATGCCCCCCCCCCCCAGCAGGATCTAAACGCCTCGGCAGCATAACAACAATACTCATTGGCTTCGCCGTCGTACTCAGCGGAACATGGGCCTGGTACGACTTCACACAAAACTACACCAACACCTTCCAAACACTCTCAGACGCAGACTACGACCCCATACTCATCGACGAGTTCCAAGGGGCCACACGATTCAAAGCCGATTGGCAGATCAACGAAACAGTCAACAAAACCGTCTACGTCACCTACGACCATGACGACCCCAACTGGAACAACTACCCAGGACACCTCGAAGAACCAGGCTGTGACGAGCAGTACAAACCCGCATACATACGCGTCAACCTCTCTGAAACCCTGATCAGCTACGACCCTGATACGGGAACCTCCACACAAACAGGACCCACCATCTACACAGGAACCGAAAACACCTTTGTCGAATGGACACTGGGACCAGACATCAAAACCGTTGCTCAATGGCAATCTGACTATCAAACCAACCCCAGCCTCACCACAGGGAA